>Ga0209976_10001255_pt1 | contig 15171 bp, 14 predicted proteins | sample SumtaG_FD_182806 | JGI IMG/M metagenome (GOLD analysis project Ga0209976, IMG submission 182806) | Deep subsurface microbial communities from Indian Ocean to uncover new lineages of life (NeLLi) - Sumatra_00157 metaG (SPAdes) (version 2) | ecosystem: Environmental > Aquatic > Marine > Oceanic >...
GACAGTGAACGCAAAGCGGCTGTCAATGGTAATACTGGTCCCTTTCGGGCTGTGGGTAACCTCGGCAAATTCCCGCATCTGCGTCTGCTCGATGGCCTCATTGACCTCATCCCGGATATCACTCTGGGTCTTGACCTTCGCTCTTTCCTGTCTTTCCTTCCCCAAGAGGTTTTCCTCCATGGCGGCCGCCATATCGCTCATCTTCACCGGGTCCAGCGTTGCCATGGAGAAGAGCAGGACGAAAAAGGTCATCAGGAGGGTCATCATATCGGCGAAGGTCGCGAAGTACTCCGGCAGGCCTTCTTCTTCTCGCTTCTTGATAGCCATAGTAGTCTCCTAAGCTCCTGCTCCAGGTTCCATTCTCTTCCACTCGCGTGGTGGAATGAAGGAATTGATTTTCTCGCGCACGATCAGGGGATGTTTCTTCATCTGCAGCAGGCAGACCCCTTCGGTGATCATGTTCTGCTGGGTGCTCTTGTTGGTGACCTGGCTGAGGAGCTTTTCGGACATGGGCAGTAAGATCAGGTTGGCAAAAAACGCCCCCCAGAAGGTAGTGAGCAGGGCCGTGGCCATACCGTTACCTATAGCGCCGGCCATGTCCGCGCCGCCACCCGCACCGCCCCCCATGCCCTTGAGCATGAATACCAGGCCGATGAGCGTGCCGATAATGCCGAAGGCCGGTGCGAACTTGCCCATGGCCTTTAGCAGGTTAGCTTCCGTCATTTCCCTTTCCTCGCGGTATTCCACCCGCGTTCCCAGGATGTCGCGAATCTCCTCAACCGAATAGCCGTCCACTACCATTTGAAGACCGTCTTTAAGGAAGAAGTTGCTGACACTACCAAGGGCGTTTTCCAGGTCCTTGGGACCTTTGCGGGCCACTGTACCCATGTCGACAATTTCATCAACCAGCGGCCCCAGCTCAGTTCTCCCGGTTTTGAAAACCGCACCTATGATGGTCATTATGCGTAGAACCTCCTTTAGCGGAAAAGCGATGGCCGTGGCCGCCAGGGTTCCACCAATGACAATCATGAATGACATGATATCTACAAACGCAGTGGCTTTAGTGCCCGAGATATCTCCCTGCCAGAGAATGGCGCCGAGTATCAGGCCAAGACCTAGCAGAAAACCGATAATAGTTGCAAAATCCATACGACCCCGTTACTGTATTTTAAGCGATGTTGTTTTTATGCGACCCTCTTTCAGCCCCCGGAGAATATTTCGGACATCATCATATTCCGGATCGAGCTTCAATGCCAGGTTCCAGTTAATCGTGGCACGCTGTACATCACCCAGCTTGAAATATATCGAACCCCGGCGGGCATATGCAATGGCTAGATCGGGATTGAGCTGGATAGCCATTTCCACCTCTTGAAGCGCATCCCGGTAGTTCCCCTGGTAGTAATGTTGGAGCGATGATGAAAGGTGCCGCATGGTATAATTGATGTTTGATTTCATCATCTGAATGCGCAGCTGCATATTGTGCACCGAATCAGCCAGGAACACGCCCAGCTGTTCGAGCATGGCCACCTGGCTGTACAGGTTGTCGATCTCGAAGGCGGCAATGCGCAGTGAGTCACGCAGGGATGCCAGCAGAAAGTCCGCCGCCTGCAAAGTGGAATCCAGTTGGCGTGCCAGAAGTTGCTCCTGCTCTTCGGGTTCAATCCTTGGCCCCATAGCTGCAACTTCGCCCTCCGCCGCACTGACCGCCGGCTTCCTCCCAAGGCGGGGCACGGACAGATCCAACCCTATAACCATTGCCGGCGCAACAACACTATCCGCTGCGCTACCGAAATTCGGCAGGTTTTGCAGGTGCACAAAACCGACCTGGAGACGATAGTCGGAAGTGATGGGGATGCGAACTCCAACGTTGATTCCCCCCGTGCCATCCCATTCTCCCACCACATCCAGGCCACCTTTGCTGGCGAATAAGGGCGTTTTTAACAGAAAACCGAAATAGACACCCAGCGTTAATTGGCCGGAGGTCTCGGACCCGTTACCGTCCGTTTCAAAAAAACCACCGGAAGTATCGGAAGCCGCGGCCGTGGCTCCCGCCAGGGCACCGGTGCCAAAGCCCATGTAGGAATTCAGCAAATAGTTACCCACTTTCTGCTCGGCGGAAATAACGCCAAGGAAAGAGAGCAGATCGGGGTTCATGCTCAGACTGCCGCTGGACTGGGTAAGCACAATGTCCTGCAGACCGAGGGAGAAACTGATATTCCCGTAGGACCATAACCGCTGTTGCAGGTGGAAGCCGATTTCTGTAGTAGAGTCAATAGTTGTTACTGCTGTCATACCCAGGCGCAGGTTTCGGGTCATTTCCGAGTCAAAATAGACGCCGTTGGCGCTGCTGTAGGGTGAAATGTCCACTACTTCAGCGACAAAACCCGCGCTGAACAGATAGGGAGAGCGGACAACTGAGCTAAAGGGAATCCGCATCATGGCCCCCGGCCGACTGAAGGACAACCGTGAAATACCCTGAGCCGGCTCCCATGCCAGGGCAACGAAAACGGCCAATAAAACGACCAATCGGTATCTGCGGGTTTCGTACATTATGTAATCTAAAGGTGTTTTAATTCCTTGATGGTCAGCTCCGCCAGGCGCTGGTAATCGCTGGCCGGATACTGACTGAGAATGGTTTGGAAACTGGAGCGTGCTTGTTGAGCTTTTCCCTGCCTCAAATAAATCAGCCCCTGCAGAACGACGGCGTCATCCCCCAGCTCATGATCTGTTGCCGGCACCTTTTCCAGGGCCCGCAGGGCCTCTTCGAACTGACCTCGGTGAAAATAGGCGTCAGCGCACCAGTAGGCCACGTGGACACGCTCTTTCGTGCTGAAAGCCGATTCGTCAATAGCTTGGCATAGCTCGATCAGGTCGTCAAGATGGCCGGCCCGATAGGCCTGAAGGACGTGGCGGAAACCGGGATTGTCCGGCAGTGGCGTCCGGGCCGTCTTTCCCGGATAAGGTTCCACCCAATCCGGAGCGCTCTCCACTGCTCGAGAAACTTCGCTTTCCTTGCGCTCAGACTGGATCTTCCTGATCAAGGCCCGCAGCCGCTCATTCTCCAGCCGCACAGCTTCCATATCCTGGTCTAAAGAATTCTCAAGCGAATTGATCTTCCCGCTAATATCATCCAGGGCTGACCGCAGCTCCCTGGTAGATTCAATGTAGGCCGCACCGGGGGGTTCTTTCCCCACTATCAAGCCAACATCACCAATTTCGGGCAGAGAGTCCGTCCCGGCGGCAGAGTCCAGGCGGCCGGGCTCGATGATTATGCCCAGGTCCATGAGGTAGACATCTTCATCCTGCTTGTCCTGGGCAGCCAGAGCACTTCCAGGACCAAAAAATATACCGATTACCAGCATCATCATAAACCAGCCGGCAGGTGACCCGGCGACCGCTCCCTTTATCCAGCGCTTATAATCCATGCCGCCTACTGATAGTCTTCCCAGTCAATGGTATAGGAGTAACCGATAAAACTGCCAAAGGATTTGGCCACGGGCAACTCGAAGGTTGCAGTAGCGCCTGGAAGCAGAGAGGCATCCGAAGTGATACCTGACTCGAATGTGTGGAAGGAACCCTTGACGAACGTAGTCAGGGTCTTAGTGTTGCCGCTCCAGTCCTTACGGAAAACAAAATTCACTTTCACGAAATCGGCGCGCCGGCCGCCGATATTCTTCGCCTCACCCCGCAGTTTCAGGTTTCCCGAACGGTCCTTTGATTCAGCGATAGTACCCATCAGAACCACATTGGGGGCATAAGACGACCTGGCAGCCCTGGTGGCCGGTCCGGTGGGCCCGGCTGCGACGATGGAGGGCTCCACCACCCGGTTGGCCGGTGAGGGGGGGGACACGGACAGGCTTTCCGTTCCTCCCAGCGCAGCCGATTCTCCCAGCGGCTCCTCGGGGATATTTTCCACGATGCGGACGACGGTAGCACGCTCGATGATAATGTAACCAATGAGGGTCTCAACCTTGAGTACCTTCTCGTCCTGGTAAACAATTTTGCCGAAGATGGTACTGCCGGTCTCCAGTATGATCTCTTTACTGTAAATGGTCAGGGGATTGGCCCACATGGTGCTCTTAGCCTGAAGATCCCGGAGCTCCGAGGCCAGGTGTTTTACATCAGCACCCAGTTTCTTAACCTCAAAGTTGAGCTCGTTGAGGACATACCCTTCGGTGGCGTCGGGAACAGTGGGCGGAGCAATCCCGGTGGGAACGGTGGGAGGGGCAGCTTCACCCTCTTCCAGGGTGGCCTGTTCGGGTTCACCTTCCGCCACCTGTTCGGTCGCTTCAGCAACCTGTTCTTCGGCAGCCTTCTTTCTGGCGCGGCGCCCGGCACAACCATCCAGTACAGCTAACGCCATAGCCAGTATCAGCAGCTTTAGGTAGATGTTTTTCATGTTATGAGCCTAATATATTACCTCGGATTATACTACAAGCAAAGCAACTTTCCCAGTTGTTGGAAAAAAGGTAGTTGTCGCCTCACCGAATGTCAAGGTTTTTCAGCAGAATTTCCACTTTTCTTGAAGTATTACTTTCAGCGTGTTTTGCCCGCCTAAACCGGGAATATTCCGCCCCAAAGGACCCCAGGAGGTATTAAAAAGAAACCCGCGCTTGTCCGCTGCTCATCCCGCTTTGCTCCTGCTATGATCTGCGGCACAAATCGTGCCAGGTGAAGGGCGAGGTTCTTTCACACCCTCGTCCCGATATGAAGCATTGTAGTTCAAATAAGACCTCTCGTTCGCTGAAAAAATCACATATCAGCAAGGGTTGAATTTAGATGGAGGGCTTGATTCGGCACAAGTAAATAGATGCTGAGAAACTGGAACAAACCCCAAGATATAGTGCAATTATAATAAGATTACCGCATATATTGTATTATGTCCTCCAGGACTTTTCTGGCAATAACTGGTTTTGGATCAGGAGGAAGCTCCACCTCCTCACCAGACGAATATAATATCCAAACATGGTTCGTTTCTACATCGAAACCTGCGTCAGGTTCATCATAGCGATTGACAACGAGACAGTCTGCTCCTTTCTCTTCCAGCTTCTTCCGAGCCGGTCCCAAGTCGCTTCCTGCCTGGAGACTGAAGGCTACCAGGGTGCCCGCATACTTTCCCCGGATAGTCTTGAGAATGTCAGGTGTCGGTTCTAACGGGATGACTGCCGGCTTGCTGGCCCTGGGGATTTTTTCTTCAGCCGGGGAAGATGGACGGAAATCAGCCACGGCCGCCGCCATGATAAGGACATCCTGCCCTTGACTCGCTTCGTCCACTGCGTGAAGCATCTCCTCAGAGGTGGTGACGTGCACCATCCGGCAGCCGGGGACCGGGCTTAGCGCCACCGGGCCGCTGATAAGTGTGACCTCGGCGCCCATATCCCTGGCCGCCGCCGCCAGCGCATATCCCATTCTTCCACTGCTCCGGTTGGAAAGGTACCGCACGGGATCCAGTGATTCGCGGGTGGGTCCGGCCGTAACCAGCACGCGCTTTCCCTGGTAAAGCTGCGGGATATCCAGCATCGCTCGCAGCTCCGTCATGATACAGTCAATCTTGGGAAAGCGCCCTACGCCCACCTGGAGGGTGGCCAGCGGGCCTTCATCGGGCTCGAGCACCCGGCGGCCCCAGCTGCGCAGACGGGTCACTGCATCCTGGGTGGCAGGGTTGCACCACATGCGGAAATTCATGGCTGGCACGAACAGGACCGGGCAGTCTACGATGTTGAGCAGCGTGGAGAGGAGATCGTCGGCGATAGCATGGGCCGCTTTGCCCAGGATATTAGCCGTGGCCGGAGCCACCAGGACGGCATCCAGGCTCTCGGCCTTACCAACGTGCCGTACACCAGCCTCCGGGTCATCCGGAAACTGGTGGACCAGTACGGGACGATCCGTAAGCGCCGCGAAGGTAGTTGGCCCCACGAATTTAGTAGCCGATTCGGTCATGGCCACAGTGACCTCCACTTCCGCCTTGCGCAACGCCCGGACCAGCTCGCAGGCCTTGTAGGCGGCTATTGAACCGCAGACCCCCACCAGTATCCGCTTATCTTTCAGGCTGTTCGGCATAAAATGATGACCGTTGTGGCGTTTCTGAATCCCTATTTTACAACAGTATCCGCCCCGGAACCATACTCGGTAGTCTGGCAACCCCTGCCACCTGTCCGGTCGTCATGGCACCAGCTCCAGGCGGATATCCACAGAGCGGGCGCTGTGGGTCAGGGCCCCGATAGAAATCCCATCCACCCCGGTCCGGGCGTAATCGTGCACATTGCTCAGCTCGATGCCCCCGGAGGCCTCCACGAAGATATCCTCTCCGCCAGGATGCGCCCGGATGAGGGCCACACAGTCGCGCACCTGCTCCACAGACATGTTGTCCAACAGAAAGGCGCCCACCCCTACCGCCAGGCCGGCCTCCACCTGGGCTGCATTCTCCACTTCCACCTCAACAGGCATCCGGGGCCGGCTGCGGCGAAGGTTCTCTACCGCCGCAACGATGCCGCCGGCAGCCTGAATATGGTTATCCTTCACCAGGATTCCGGAGGAAAGATCCAGCCTGTGGTTGGTACCACCTCCAGCCGCAACCGCATACTTTTCCAGGCGTCGGAGACCGGGTGTCGTCTTGCGGGTATCGAGAATCTTGACGCCATAGGGAGCCACTTTGTCGACAAAAGCCCGGGTGAGGGTAGCGATGCCTGACAGGCGCTGAACCAGGTTCAGCATTACCCGCTCCCGGGTCAGAATCTGCCGGGCGGGGCCGGATACGCTGCCGATAATATTTCCCGCAGCCACCTGCTGGCCGTCAGTGACGTTCAGATTGACTTCACAAGGTTTATCGAAACAGTTGGGGATCACCAGGGTACCGGCAAAGACGAGCTCCTCGCCGGCCTCTATTTGAGCGCTGGCGGTAAGGCTTTCCGGCACTACCGCTTCGGTGGTAGTATCGCCTTCGGGGGCGTCTTCGACCAGAAACCGGGCTACCTGCCGGCGTACCCAGCCGGGATCAATGGTTGTCTCCTGGTAAAGTGCCCGGCGAACCATCATGGAATGCTCCCATGAACCGCTTGTTTCCCGGCTAGAGTTTGCCAGACCCGGGCCAGAGCGGCGGCTACCCGCTCCAGCTCCTGCCGGTCTGCTTCACCAAAGGCCGACGGGGTGTCGCTGTCCAGGTCCAGGACGCCTACCACCCGCTCACCGGCCATAATTGGCACCACGATCTCCGACCGAACCGAAAGGCTGCAGGCGATGTAGCGGATGTCTTCGTGCACGTCATCGATCACCAGCGTCTCACCATCCGTGGCCGAGGCCCCGCAAATCCCGCTGCCCAGGGGGATGCGGGTATGCACGGTAGGCTGGCCCAGGTAGTGGTCGTCCTGCAAGGTCAACACGTCCCCCTCCAGCAGGTAGACTCCCACCCAGTCGTAAGCGGGCTTCAGGGCCTTCACCCCGGCCACGGCGGTCTTGACGGAAGCGTCAAAGGAGGGCTGGGCGAGGATATCGTCGGTCAGGGACATGGCCGGGGAATTTAGGCAGTAGAGGGTTAATGGGAAAGGGGGGTAAGCGGGGGCTAAGCAGCCGTTGGCGGTTAACAACTGGATCCTTGCGGCCTCTCACTTAAAAGCCTGTCCTGCAGCAAACGGATAGATAGGGGAACGCAGAGACAGGGGTGAGTGTGGTTTACTTCATTAAAAGAAACGGTCTAGGAGAAAATAAATGATAGCCGCAACTGCTGCCGCCCCAACCGTAGCAAGGATAGCCCAATACTTTTTGGATATTGTAACGGAGGTCTTAATCTCATCAAGCTTCTCCTCAACGGACTCCTGCCTACTTTTAAGATCATCATCGGCACTTTTACGGAGCTCTTGCTCCATTTGCAAGCCGTTGGTCAGCTTTGCTATGTTATTTTCAAGAGCCTTTAGACCATCTCTAAACTCGTTACGCCAGCGTTCACCCTCACGAATAGTCTCTTCAAGTTTTGAAAAACGCCGTTCAAGCATATCTATTGCATTATCGAATTGTTTTGGTGAAAAAGGAGAGTACTCTCTCATTAGGGTTACGACTTCATCCGGAAAAGCATCAATAGAGTCTGGTTTTTTACGAACCTTTGAAATCTCGTTTGCGTCCAAGCGATAGAACATCCCTGCAATGATTTTATTCCCAGGCCTTAGCGGAAATCGTGTACTGGAAAAGTTATAGAGAAGAAGTACCAGCCATCCCTTATAAAGAGGGTCAACACAGAAACCACCTCCAACGAGAATGCCGCAATGGCTCAATTTTCTCTTGTGGCTCAATTCTACCTTAATGTCATTGGGTAAATTCAACCTCTCTTGGGATAGAGCAAAAGCCATCTCACCAGGCTCAAGAGCAAGCTCAGCTCTTTCTGCTTCTGAAAGCTTTTCGGTATCTAGTTGCCGTGCACCCGCCAAAAGGATTTGCGTTCCCATATGAAAATCGTACTTGATCCCTTCGACACTTTCATCCGATCCATTCTCGATAATTTTTCCAGCAGCGACAATTTCTTGGATCTCGGATTCAGTCAGTATCTTCGCCATTCTGAAAACCCCCGTCGTAATTATCTTTTACGTTAGAGTCGGGTGAGCGCAAGAGTGTTCCCTCACGCAGAAGCTCTTTAATCCCACTTGTTATTAAGCGCTCGGCAGCTTCCGCAGGATTTTTCCCATACAATCCGGTATTAACTAACTTATCAAGATAAGTTTGTACCGGGGGTGTAGTTGAAATCCTAACTTGAACAGTGTTGAGTGTATTGGGTTTGCGAGCCATTGTAAAGACAATCTTATGGCTTACTTATGTGAAAGTCAAGAAAAATTGAAGGCAACGAATACATTTCAGTAAAAAACCCTCTACAACTAGTTAATAAGAGAAATAACATATTGAGCCTACGATTACCTAGATTACAGGTGTAAATCGTTAATCCCTACTCATTCCCGCGGCCGCGTAATATTATCCCCCCGGCAACGTTATTAGCGAGTTTCACAACCCACCCTCTTCGCTCCGTGAAGCTTCCTCTCTTCGAATGCCTGTACCGCTTCAAGCGGGGAGAGGGGCAAGGGGAGTGAGTTTGCTCTGCATGGCGGTACGGCTGGCGGCGTCGAAGGTGGGCTGGGCGAAGATGGCAGCGGTTAGAAACATAGCGTGGAAATTTAGGCAGGATAATGGGAAGGGGAAAGAATATGATCGGTTCAACATAAAAATCGCATTGATTTTCTATATTTAATCAATGATTCATTATTTGGTCTTCCTCGTACTTATTTAGTAATGAAATTATATGCGGATAGCTATCCAATATGTCGATTTTATTACCTGTGATTGTTTTAATGATTTCCCGCACCCTATTAATTCTTCGCGCTTGAGGGGTTATCATTAAATTAGCCTGCTTAACATACCAATGTATTTCCTCGATGCCACAAGGAATTTTGTAGCCTTTTTTAGTCTGACTACTTATGATAAGAACTCCTTCATCTTTAATTGGCTCAGCAACATTTCTCCAAAATGTCTGTTCATTTATACTTACATTTATTGATCTGGAAAGATGGTTACACAGTTCTTTCGTCGAGATATGCCTATTCTTGCTTAAATGGTAGTATGAATATAGTAAATATCGTAGTGTCTCAACTTGAGCTTCTTTATATTTATCCTCATATCCGCTATATCTTTCAATAAACCCAACAATTGTATTTATTGCTTTCGATTCAATTAATTCATCATCCAGTTGAGATGTATCGTGCCTGGCTTCAACATGGATATACTTTGGCGGCCATCCATTAGTCCACATATTTCTCTCTGTTCCCCTTAAGAAGCGCCAGTATGTATTACTCATCTGTGTGTCATTTGTTTTTAAATACTCATCAAAAACCTTAGCAATCGTACCTGCTAAAAAGTCAGCTAATTGCACAAAGCGACTTGCCTTGCTGTTTATGAAATCAACATCGTAATCATTAAAGAAGCTGATTTGTGTCTGCCTATTAAAAACATATCTCTTGAAGCTCTCCATGTATTCAGTAGAACCATAATTATCAAGGCGGATAAATACTCGATTAAATGGTGAAAGTAAATGGCTGAACAAGATATTATGGCAAAATTTAAAAAAACTTGTACCATAGATTAATCCAGTATTTTTATCGATTGCTCTTTTGTCAATAATAACCGCCCCATAATTAAATGGCACTTTTTTTTAAATAATCAATAATCTTTAATCTTCGAGCATCGTTCGAGCCAACTGTACTTGATTTAATCTCCCCGCCAGAAAATTGTGTATCAGCAATTCTTTGGAGATTGGAAGATAGCAAATCCAATTCATGGTATTGGGCAATTATACTTACTATTATGAAGTGGCTGTTCCTCGCCTTCTCAACATCGAGGCTTGGCTGACCAGAAGCATCGATAAAAATATATCTTTCAAATCCCTCGGACATATTGGAATTATATCCATTAATATTTGACATAATATACTTCCTAATTTAATCTAGTAATATAAATTAATAAAAAATATAGCGTGAAGTTACATGTATATGTAATGGAATTTATTACCGTTATAGAACCATAGCATTGTCAGTGTCTCAGCCGCTATGTAAAGGTACTGGAAGTAGAAATTGATGCAGACTTAGATGCGTCCGCAGATCGGCGGATCGAAGGGACGCAGAGGACGCAGAGATAAATAATATCTCTTAAAACTCTACAGTCTCTGCAATGAAAATCCTCACCCCAGCGCCTTCGCCACCATTTCCAGGCTGACCTTGTAGCGGTAGTTGATGCCGAAGTGGCCATCGGAGTACTCCTCGTAGTGGTAGGGGATGTCCAGGGCCTTGAGGCGCTCGATGAATATACGCGCCCCCAGGTGCAGGGCATACTCGTCGCGGTCGCCGGCATCCAGGTAGAGCAGCTTGAGGCCGCGCAGGGCCTCAGCGAATGGCTCCTGCTCCACCATGCGCACCGGGTCATGGGCCAGCCACCGCTCCCACACCTCTGGCACCAGCTCACCCGCAGGCAGCTCGAAGGGCAGGCGGGGCTGATTCCCCTCCGGCGAATAAGCGGCGGCCATGGCGATGATGTTCAGGGCAGGGATGAGGAGCCCTTTCTTGGTGGCCCCGGCAAATTCCTTCAGTAAGCCCTCTACCCCACCGTATTGGTTCAGAGCATCAACCGCCTTGGGGAAGTCCCGCAGGTAGGCGTATTCAAAGTACAGGTCCCCGCTGTGGCAGGCGGCTGCGGCGAAGAGGCCGGGGTGCTTCATGACCAAGGTCAGGGCGCCGTAGCCGCCGCTGGACTTGCCGATGATCCCTCGGCGTTCCCTTTCCGTCAGAGTACGCAGCTCGCCGTCCACGAAAGTAATGACCTCGTCGGTGAGGTAATCCTCGTAAGGGCCGGTGGCGGTGGAGTTGACGTACTGACTGCCCCCCAGGCGAGTAAAGCAGTCGGGCATGACCACGATCACCGGTGGGCAGCCGCTACCCGCAATCAAGTCGTCTACCTGCTCAGGGAGGCTTTCCTCCCACACCGCGAAGCCGGTCATGTTCAGGCCGGTGCCGGTGAAACCCGCCAGGGCATAGATAACCGGATAACGCTGGTCACTGTCATCGTAACCCGGCGGCAGGTAGACCGGGAAGGTGCGGATGTGGGGATCGCCCAGGGGATTGCCCTTGAGCAGGGCGCTGTCCAGGGTCAGGTGCTTAATGGTGCCGGATAGGGGGCGGTTGTACATGGGGGCCTATGAATATTGTTTGTTCGTTGTCAGTGGTCCGTTGTCTGTTGCTGACTGCTGATCGCTGAATGCTTGAAACTCAGAACTTGGAACTCGAAACTAGAAACTCGATACTAACCTGGATTATTCATGAGCTACAAAAAGAAGAGTCTCCAGAGTCTCCACAAATTATTAAATATGTGGTAGTTAATATCACAAACAATAAAAGGAGACACGATGAAGACTCTTCATAAAAGTTTAGCTAGCCAGAATGAAAGAATCCTAATAGATTTTCAAGCTGAAAACAGTTTTCAGGAGAGTTTTCCCTTTTCCACAGCCTCAGTATCCGGTAAGAAGGTTCGATGAGGACGCTGAAGATTGTAATGCACTGCGTGTAGACCCGGTATTGAATAGGGCCGTTGAACCGATTGCTCGTGAACTCCGGCAGGGCCATAATAGCCGCCAAAATGACCACAATCGGATATACTTTTACCAAAATTGAAAGCTGATGAATAGATAAGGTTAGAAGAGGTCCTTAAGAGAATTCCTTTATGTTCCACTTGATTATTTCGGGGTAACCCCTGCATGCTTTAGTTTTGGTGTATCTTAACCCAATGTCTAAATTCCCCCGCAATGAACAGTGATTATCAACAAATAGAGGAGCAGAACGGGCGGCGGCAGGTGCGGTTTGCCTTCTTGGCCACCATCGGCTCCATGTTCTTCGGCGGGTTTATGGGGGCTGTCATTGTGCTGGCTTTTATAAATCCCACCAGTCCCAACCTCGACCTGCCCCGCTGGGCCATTGTCCTGAGTGAATCTCTTATACTCCTGCCCCTGGCTTTCATCATCCAGAAGCGTCGACTGCCACTACAAACCACTTTCCGCCTCCGGGGCGTCTCTCCCGGCACCCTGCGGGACACCGTGCTGATCGGACTGGGGGTCTCGGTTTTAATTGACGAATTGGACCGGCTGGTGGCGCTCGTTTTTCCCTTGCCGGACTATATCACCGGGGGCATGGATTTTCTTACCTTTTCCACCGGCTCAGAGGTCTTGCTGGTGGCAGCGGGAGTGGTGGTGATCGCGCCCCTGGTGGAGGAGATCGTTTTCCGGGGTTTTTTCCAGGGGCAGCTCGAGAGGGGCTACCGGGATGTCACCAAGGCGATACTACTCTCCTCGCTCCTCTTCACGGTGCTGCATTTCAATCCCTGGTGGAGCCTCCAGATCTATCTGTTGGGGATGGTCCTGGGCTACCTGGCCTGGCGCACCGGCAGTATCTGGCCATCCTTTGCAGTGCACGCCATCAATAACAGCCTGGGCCTTTGGTTTGCGAATGCGGCCGAAGATTCCTTCTCCTGGTACGCACCCGGCGGACACGTCTCACCCCTATGGCTGGGAGTAGCAGCCCTGGTGACTTACATTGGATTCAGGTCGCTGCTGGTACAGAACCCGGAACCAATACCGAGTGACTACTCGGGAGGAGACCTTACGTGATTAAGGTTGACAACATTCTCCAGTTAATTGGCCGCACCCCCATGGTGCGCATCAATAAGCTGGCCGACCCGGAAGGGGCTGAGTTGTGGGCCAAGGTGGAGCACCTTAATCCCGGCGGCAGTGTCAAAGACCGGATCGCACTGCGTATTCTGGATGATTACGAAAGGGAGGGCCTGTTGAAACCGGGTGGGACAGTGGTAGAGGCCACCAGCGGCAATATGGGCGTGGGGCTGGCCATGGCGTGTGCCGTCCGGGGCTACAAGGCCATCCTTGTTATGTTCGATAAGGCGAGTACTGAAAAGCGGCGCCTGGCGCAGGCCCTGGGCGCCGAGGTAGTCATCTGTCCCGCCGACGTCGCCCCCGATGATCCTCGTTCCTTTTACTCGGTGGCCCGACGTATCGCCGAAGAGACGCCGGGCGCTGTCCTGGCCAACCAATACGAGAATCCTTCCAACGCCCAGGCCCACTACGACACCACCGGTCCGGAGATCTGGGAACAGATGGAGGGCCGGATTGACGCTCTGGTGGCTTCCATGGGCACCTGCGGGACCATCACCGGGGTAGCACGCTATCTCAAGGAACAGAACCCCGACATCAAGGTATGGGCCGCCGATCCCTACGGCAGTGTCTTTAAAACCTACAAGGATACTGGCGAAATTATCCAGGGATATCCCTACCTGGTTGAAGGCATTGGCGAAGACAAGGTCCCCGGGATACTGGACATTGACCTGGTGGATGAGATTGTCAACGTCAGTGATAAGGAATCCTTCTACATGGCCAGGCAGCTGGCGCTCCAGGAGGGGATACTTGGCGGGGGCTCAACGGGAACCGTTATGAAAGTGGCAGTGGAGGTGGCCGCGGCCATGCGTCCCGACCAGGTGGTGGTTACCCTGCTGCCGGACACGGGCGAGCGCTACCTGTCCAAACTTTACTCCGATGAATGGATGCGGGAGAAGGGCATGTTGGGCCAGTAGATGATTACTCTCCGTCAATTGCGCCAGATGAAAAGCCGCGAGCTGCCCGACATCACGAGCATGGCTTACTCTATTCAATTACTCCTCAAGCACCAGGGAGTGATCCTTACCGGGGACAACCAACCGGTAGGTTTCGTTACCCGGCACGACGTTATCAACTATATGGACTTACAATGAGACACGAATTTATCGGTACAGAAGGCCTGGTTCTGCTGGATGCAGTCCGGCGTCTCAATCGTCGCAAGGCCTACTCCGCCCTTGGGAAAGTTCTGAAAAAAATACATCCCGCGGAGCTGGCCTGGATCTTCCGCCACCTGACTACCAGAGAACGCCATGATATTTTCGAAATGCTCAAGGAGCCCGGGCAGGTTGGGGATTTCCTCAGCGAGCTGGATGACAGTATCCGAATGGAGCTCGTATCCACGCTCCAATCCCGGCGTATTGCCGAGATCATAACCTCCATGTCCACTGATGACCAGGCTGATCTGCTGGATGAGCTGCCCGATGAGCTGCGTGAACAGGTCCTGGCCCTCATGAAAAAGGAAGACGCCGCGGAAGTTGAGGAACTGCTCCAGTACGAGCCGGACACCGCCGGCGGCATCATGTCGCCTGATTTCCTGGCGATGGAAAAAAATCTGAAAGTGAGCGAGGCGATCCAGAAGGTTCAGCAGCTGAGCGAAGAGGCGGAGATGGCGTTCTACATTTACGTGGTGGACGAGGAAAACAAACTGAAAGGGGTTCTCTCGCTCCGGCAGCTGCTTATGAATACCGCCGGCAAGCAGCTATCCAATATTATGGAGACCGATGTGGTGACTGTTACATCGGAGACCGACCAGGAGGAAGTGGCCCACATCGTATCCCGGTACAACATCATGGCCGTGCCAGTGGTCGACCACGATGGCACCCTTCTGGGGATCGTTACCGTGGATGATATCGTTGATGTGATCCGGGAAGAAGCCACCGAGGATTTCCTGCAGATGGTGGGTGCCGGCAAGGACCGCGAGATACTACTGAAGC
>Ga0209976_10001256_pt1 | contig 15169 bp, 16 predicted proteins | sample SumtaG_FD_182806 | JGI IMG/M metagenome (GOLD analysis project Ga0209976, IMG submission 182806) | Deep subsurface microbial communities from Indian Ocean to uncover new lineages of life (NeLLi) - Sumatra_00157 metaG (SPAdes) (version 2) | ecosystem: Environmental > Aquatic > Marine > Oceanic >...
CACAAAGAGGGCCCTTTCTGAAACCCCATCAGAGCGTAATACCCCATACCTGTCAGCCACCGCGCCATGTGGCCAGAAGTCAGAGAGCACCGGAAACCACAGCTTGCCGCCGCCTGTGACCATCTGGTTCAAAGGGTGTATTGCCCGCGCCAATACCTATTAACTTGACCTTGCCTTTCACCTTTGGGGTTTTCTCTATGATCTGATACAGGTCGTTCACCCGGGACGCCTCTCGCTGACAATGAGGGCAATACATACTGAAGATTTCAATGATCACCACCTCTGCCTTGATCTGCGGTATCCTAAACAGACCCCCACCTGAAAGGCCCAGGTAGTTTCTGTGTGTGGGATTTTTTGGTACAGCGAGGTTTATTTCCGGCAGCACACCCCCCTTTTGTGGCGGCGATCCGGCTGAAACCAAACCAGAATTTAACAGAATAACAAGCATGGCAATGACTGCCAACCGACGGATGAGCATCCTTTTCATGATTGCTGTCTCCTTGAGTGGCTAAGATTTGTGGTGCCGAATCGGCATACCCAATATGTGGGGAATTATTTCTTCTTCAGCTTAAATTCCAACCAATCGATCATCTCCTGGATGTTCTTGGACAAATACCAGCGACCGTTGGCAAAAGCGCCGTAGTCAGCCCCTATCATGGCCGAGGCGTAACGGGTTGAGTTCGCATAGAAGAGCCACTGTTCCACCCACTTTTTCTCAATAGCCTCATTAAAGATGCTGTCCTTCTGGGCAAGCCCTTTGGCTGCACCGTTGTCCCAGGCGGAAAGAAGGATCTTTGTGGCGGTCAGGGTCATCTTGTTGGTGGTCTTGATGGTGTTTTCGAATCGGGCAAACTGTCCGTCCACCCACCCTTGGCTGTGGCAGGCAAGACAAACCTTTTTCATGGTCTTTTGCCTCTTATCCTGCTCCTTTGCCCCGATGAGATATTTTGCAACAGGTTCTCCGGTGAGTTCGGTCGGCAACGGCAAGCCTGCCTTGTTCCTAATAATAGTGGTATCCGGAGATATTGGATGTGCATGGGCATAAATCAGGCCCATTATCCTCCACGCAATTCGATCGCTCATCTGGTGGGTCCGTTGTGCCACAACTTTACCTTCTTCAGAGACCACAAGGCTCACGTGGCAAGCGGCGCAGGTTGGCGCTGAGAAGTCTTTTCCCACAGTCCATGGAACGGCCTTGTAGTTCCACGTCTTACCCATGGCGGAATAGATATTTCCATGTTTGCTGACCGTATAAACCTTGTATGCAGGAACATCAGGGCCCTTGTGACATTCGGAACAGGTAGAAGGCTTTCTGGCCATTTCAATAGAAAAGTGATGCCGCGTGTGACAGGGAGTACATGATCCCTTGCTTTCATCAGGATTGATCCGCCCAACACCCTGATTCGGCCAGCCCGAAAGAACGGGGAATGACATTTTACCCTTGGCCGTGTCCCTGGTCTCCATACCCTTTACCTCAATAACCGTGCCGTGGCAGTAGAAACACGAATCTGCATCGGTCTGATCGTCAGGTTCTTTCAGGGATGTCTTCATATCCTCAAAAGACTGGATACCATTTACCGAATTGACCAAGCCGTGATAGACGGGATTATTTTTCAGATTGCCATACGCATGGTACATGAGGTTCTTACTATATTGCCCCAACTCCACGGGATGGCATACGGCACAGTCCTCGGGCGTCACCACCACATGGACCTGATGGCCATTGTGCTTAAAGGTATCCGGATGCTTTTCAGGGTTCATTGTGTGACACTCGGCACAGCCGACCACAACACGGGCCAGTTTTTCAGGGACATTTTCAAATGAAACCCTTCGTTTCTTTAAGATCATACTCTTTGCGGACATAGGGGTGACCCTGGCCATACGGCTCTTTCCCCAGTCCGCAACAATTCCCGGATGCACCGAGGCATGGCATGAAATACACGCCTCAGTTTTTTTGCTGATTCGTCCGCCGGCCGCAACAGCCATATGCGCAGAAAAAAATACTATAAGTAATGCCAAGATATTGCGTTTCATTGTATACTCGCCCTCCTATCGTTCTGATCTACTCCCTTTCTTGTTCAGCAGGCCGAAGACCAGCCGGTCTTGTTTATTTGAAGCTAACGGTTCTCGCCCAATGGTTCTTATTCAGTCTACGACTATGACAGCGACCTTTTTGGCAAGATGAACGACCTTATTGGAAACACTGCCAAATACAAACTGCTTGATACCCGACAGCCCCCTTCTTCCTATCACTATGGTATCGTATTTCCCTCGCTCTGCCTCTTTCAAGATATCCCTGGCAAGACCCACCTTTTTCTTCCGAATCCTGATGGCAACATTCTTGGCAGGAAAGCCGGCATTGACCAGGGTCTTTTTGGCCTCTTCCATAAACCCTCGCACGGCTGATTCCTTTGCATCCGCTATTGTGCAAAACGTTTTTATATTTTGCTTGAATATGGGTGCCAGGGAGGGACCATCTAGCTCACATGCTGCTATTGGGTCCGGCAATATACTCAACATAGTGACCATGGAGGTAGGCTTCACCGTCTTTGCTACATACTTAACAGCCTTCAGGCTGTTCTTTGAGTTATCCACTGCAAGCAAGATCTTGTTTTCCATTTCCCTTCTCCTTTCATAAGCAGTCTCAAGACCAACCGCCCTTCTTGAGGTTTGTACTAAAAAGTACATTAACTACCCGACATCATACACTGGGGTCAGGATGTTTTTTCTGGAGTGACTGGCGTGAGGGAGACTCGGAACGAAAGAAAAGACATCATGAGCCCAAACCAATGTTGGGTACAAAGCGTTCTCATTAGTAACTACCAGTTCTCTCCCAACAGTTCGAAGTGTGCTTGCGGGTGCGCGCATGCAGGACAGGTCTCAGGGGCAGATTCACCTTCGTGCAGATACCCGCAATTGCGACACCGCCACACAACTTTACTCTCCCGCTTGAACACGCGACCGGCTTTGATATTGGCAGCAAGATCGCGATACCGCTTTTCATGCTGCTTTTCAGCCACTGCAATGGCCTCAAAGACCTTGGCAATATCTTCAAAGCCTTCCTCACGGGCCACCCTGACAAATCCTGGATACATCTGGGTGTGCTCGTAGTTCTCGCCTTCAGCAGAGGCCTTCAGGTTCTCGAAGGTGCTGCCGATGACACCGGCCGGGAAGCTTGCAGATATCTCCACTTCACCACCCTCCAGGAACTTGAAGAGCTTTTTGGCATGCTCCTTTTCCTGGTTGGCTGTTTCCTCAAAGATGGATGATATTTGCACGAAACCTTCCTTTTTTGCCTGGCCGGCAAAATACGTGTAACGGTTTCGCGCCTGGGACTCACCAGCAAAGGCGGTAAGCAGGTTTTTTTCAGTTTGACTGCTCTTTAGATCACTCATTTAACCCCTCCTTTCTGTTCTGCTTTGTCGCTTTTTTGTGCTTTTCAAGGATATTCCTCACTCTCAGCAACAACACGTCTTTCTGGATCGGCTTCTTGATATAATCCATTGCCCCGAGTTTGAATCCCTTTATCTCATCTTCCTGGCTGGTCCGTGCGGTCAAAAAGACCACCGGGGCCTCAATCCCTTTTTGGGTCATCATCTCCAGCAATTTAAAGCCGTCCAAATTGGGCATATTTACATCCGAAATGATCAGATCAAAGTCTTTCTTGCCAATATTAAGAAGGGCATCAATACCGTCTTGGGCTATGGTAACCTTGTAACCCTTATTTTCAAGGAAACGCACTATCAATTTTTGGCTGTCCTTATCATCCTCAACGAGGAGAATAGATATCTTATCCTCAACCTTTGTCTCGCTGACTGTTATTTGGCGTTCTTCTTTCTCAGCCCCTTTTCCCCTGAACCTCTTCTCTTCCACCAGCACCTTTTCGTACACATCTTTAGGGGATAAAAGGAATCCCTTTACCTTTTCCACAGCGTGGTGGCTGATTAGGTACCCCCCTCTTTTGCGCACGAAGTCTCTTATATGTGAAATGGGTGTTCCGGTTCGGACCATCTCGGCGATTTCCAGGTCAAATTGTAAGATTTCATATACCCCCTCACGTCCATAATAACCTGTATTGTTACACCTCCAACAACCAACTGGATGCGCGACCCTGGACGGAACAACATCGGTAAACGGGGCCAACATATCAATTTCATCCTTAGAGATGGGCACTATTTTTTTACAGTGCGGACAGAGCTTTTTCAGCAATCTTTGGGCCACAACACCCAGGATGGTATCTGCCATTGACCTTCGGTCGGTCCCGAGCCTCTCGAGGCGGAAAATGGTAGTGGTTGCGTTTGATGTATGCAAGCTTGTAATGGTCAGGTGTCCCGTACTTGCAAAATCCAGCGAGATTTTAGCAGAATATTGATCTCTTACCTCGCCCATGAACAAAATGTCAGGATCTTGGCGCACAGACGATTTGAGAAGGGAATCAAAGGTAACCCCTGCTTTTTCGTCTACCTGTTGCTGATTGGCAAAGGGTATGCGGTATTCCACAGGGTCTTCTACGGAAATCAAACTTCGTGTTTTACAATCTATGTTGGCAAGGAGGCTGTAAATGGTCGTAGTTTTACCTGAGCCCGTGGGCCCAACTATAAGCAAGAGCCCCTGCGTTCGCCCAGCCACGTCGACCAACGTATCGGCCTGTTCGTCAGTCATGCCAAGATCGTTGAGCCCCTTGGGTTTGGCGCCGGGCTGAAGCAATCTTACAACAAGGCTTTCGCCGTTGGGGGTAGAAGTGGTAGCTATTCGCAACTGGAAAGATCTATTGCTTATTATTGCACTAAAGGCCCCGTCTTGCGGCTTCCTTCTTTCGGCTATATCAAGGCCTGCAAGGACCTTAAGCCTGGATATAAGCATAATGCCTGTTTCCTTTTTGAGGGTAAAGAATTCCCTCATGTCACCGTCTATACGGAAGCGGACAACAGTATCGGTCTCCTTGGGCTCGATGTGGATGTCGCTGGCCCGTTCAGATACGGCCACATTGAAAATGTTGTTGGCCATATGCACAACAGAGTGCTTTTCTGTTTCCGCATCTGAGAGTTTTGCTGGTATCTCCACGGCTGGTCTAATAGTCTTGTGTTTTTCTTTTACTATGGCCACCTTTTGACCTGTTGCTGAGCTATATTCTAACAACGAGTCTATATTCTCGGGCTCAGTCATGATGAGCTTTATCTTCTGGTTCGATGCTGAATACTTCTTTAAGACGTCCAGGAGCTCCCAATTAAAAGGGTTACTGATCACAAAGGCGTACTTTCCCGAGTCACTACTGATTGCTGCAACAGAATTCCTCCTGCAAAAAGGTGTCGGCAGCACCCCTAATTGAACATTCTCAGGGTTGATATAGGATAAATAGTCCAGCCTTAGGAAGTCAGCTATATAGCGGGCAAGCCGGCTGTTTGTTATCCCCATATCGGCAGATATAGAATAGATTTTCGAATACGTGATAGCGGCGAGCTTCTCCCTCATGCCAGGGGCAAGTTTTAATTGATCGGACAGGAATTTCTTGAATTCAAGAAATCCAGAGGGGTGTATCCTTTCCTCCAATGGGGCGATGTCTTTAGGAAGTTTCTCCCAGCGCGTATTTGTTTCTAAATTTGAGCGGACTTTTTGGATAAGTGTCTCCTCTTGTATAGGTTTTACAAGATAATCAACAGCGCCTGCTGAGCAAGCCTTGCCCTTGTCCTGTTCGCCCCCAAGGGCAGTTACAAATATTACAGGGATATAAGCTGTTTCCTCATTTTTTTGTAATCTGGAACAAACCTCAAAACCATCCATGCCCGGCATCATAATATCAAGAAGGACGATATCGGGCTTGGACTTATCAATTTCCAGAAGGGCTTTTTCACCACTATCTACAGTAGTCACATTATAGTCATGTCTTGTCAGAAGTCGCTCGACGAGCTTCAGGATATCGTGATCATCGTCAACGCATAAAATTAGAGGTGTTACACGACTATTCATATACCACCTCCACCTTTTCAAGGTAGTTTGAAAGTTCTTCAACCCACCTTTGGATCTCTTCGGAGTTCTTGCCTTTTGCCGCCTGCTCAAGCGACAGGCCGATATCGGTGATGGCGTCGAAACCATAACCACCACCGGAGCCTTTCATCGTATGGCCCAGAACCCGGATAGTCTCATAATCACCCACGTCCAAGGCTTCAAGCATTGTCTTTATGTCCTTTTGCCTGTTCTCAAGAAATCCGGGTATAAGGTCCGCGATTTCCGGGTCCACACGCACAATGATCTTTGCCTCGTTCTTGCCGTCATTATCTTTTTTCATGGTTCAACTCCTCATTAGCCAACGCGCTTGTGGAAACCACGTCAATGTCATTAACTTAAGATATTAAGCCGCTTAAAGTCCCCCTTTGAAAAAGGGGGAGATTTGATTCTTCAATCCGTATTTGGTTTGTTCGCAGTATATTCATATATGGCTTTAAGGAGTGTGGCCTTCCTGATCGGTTTTGCCAGATGCGCGGTGCACCCGGCGTCAAGGCTCTTTTGCTTCTTCTCTTTGGTTGCGTATGCAGTCAGCGCAATGACAGGCGTTGCCTTTTCTCCTTTTTGGTTTTCCCATTTTCTAATCTCTCTTGTAGCGCTATAGCCGTCCATTACCGGCATCTGCATATCCATAAGCACAAGATCGTATTTTCCTGACTCGAACTTCTCAACGGCAATTTCTCCGTTTTCGGCTATGTCTATATGATGCGGTGTCTTTTTAAGGTAGGACTGTATAAGCAAACGGTTGTCTTCAGAGTCTTCAACAAGTAAAATATTCAGGGCGCGAATGTCTTCGGGAACAGCGGGCTTTGTAACCGCTGGAGGTGGTTCAACGTGTCTCATGGGCTCGGTCTGTACTCCGAACTTTGCTGTAAAGTAAAAAGTACTCCCCTGACCATGTTTACTTTCAACCCAGATTCGTCCCCCCATCATTTCCACAAGTTGTTTTGAAATGGTCAAACCAAGCCCGGTTCCACCATGGCTGCGTGTGGTTGATGAATCCGCCTGAGCGAAACGGTCAAAAATTATGTCGGTCTTTTCAGGTGGTATGCCTATACCTGTATCAGTCACCGAAAAGATCAACTCAGCATCTTCTGCAACTTGTTCTGAGGCATGCCCCTTGACTTCAACTATTACCTCACCCTTTTCTGTGAACTTTATGGCATTTCCGATTAGATTGATCAGGACCTGGCGCAATCGGCCGGGGTCTCCCAATAAATCGTCTCTGATATCCGGCGCAACATGGCAGGCCAGTTCAAGCCCTTTTTCATGCGCTCGCAAGGCCATGACCTCACATACTTTTTCAACAACTTTGTGAAGATTAAAGTCAATTTCAGCAAGATCAAGTTGGCCTGCCTCAACCTTGGAGATATCAAGGATATCGTTGATAATGTTTAAGAGATTATCCCCTGCTGAGGCAAACATCTGAACATATGTCTGCTGCTCAGGAGTCAAAGAAGTTTCTCGCAGCAGATCGGCCACCCCGATTATTGCATTCATCGGAGTCCGGATCTCGTGACTCATGCCGGCCAAAAATTCCGTCTTGGCAAGGTTGGCGGCTTCTGCCTCTTCTTTGGCCTGTCGCAATCCTTCCTCTGCCCGTTTGCGAGCAGTAGTTTTTCCTAATCGCTCGGCAATGGCGTTGATCAGAAGTCTTTCTTCCTTCAGAAAAGGCCCATCGTCGATTTCCGGCTTTTCTTCCAGGTAACAAACTTGCAAGGCGCCGATTCGTTCGCCATCTACAACTATGTCACTTGCCTGCTTCCAGACGGTATTTCTGAAGTTTTGTGTTCTGAATTCTCGACCCCCAACAATGACTCGTGCACAAGTGATTTCCGGATACTGCCAGGAGGGGGGAATGAGATCAACTGCGCCCTGATGTATCTCTTCCAAAGAAATGCCGGGCTTCTCAATAAGCCCGGAAATGCCATAGAGGCAATTGAGTTCCTTGACACGCTCACCAAGATCATGAGTTCGTTTTTTAAGCGCTTTCTCTACCTCCTTGCGTTCAGCAATCTCTTTATTGAGTTCATATATTGAAGTGGTTGTCTTCTTCAGGTCCTCTGTCATCTTATCAAACGCCCTTGAAAGTTGGCCTATTTCATCCTTTGAGTCAGTTGCTATTTTATAGTTCAAATTGCCTTTACCGAGTTCTTCGGTGCCGACATGCAGAGCCTTTAATCTTCGCAAAAAAGTGTTTTGCAAAATGAAGTAGAGCACTGCCACAAGCAATAAGGCGCTCGAAAAGATGATAACGATCAAGAGGTTCCTGGTTTTGATAACCGGTTGGTATGTTTTTGCCTTGTCATTGGCAATAATTAAACTCATTGAGGATTTCCCAAATGTTAATTGCTTTTTCTTCCAGAGTTTATCAGGAGAAGGGATGAATTTATTCCCGGTGAGTTTGGCGCTGGCTACAATGCTGCCGTTGGAATCGGCCAAAACAGCTTCAACGATAGGATTGCCGACAGCAACAAGCTTGTCTGTTATATCAGCCAATAATGAGGACAATTCATTTTGCCAGTCGCAGGAAACAACGACCCATCCGATCAGTTTGTCTCTCTTGTGAGCGGGAGTGATTAACCATTGACTAATTCCACTTTCTAACTCTATTAGCGATAGATATGGGTCGAGGCCGGGGTTTCCTATAGTTGTCGTATGTGTTAACAGATCAGAGTTGAGAGGGTTTTCTATTATTATTTCATGGAAAGATTGAGACACAGTGGGTTCCATTGTTGTTTCAGGTTGAGAGAAAAGAGGATTTTCCTTAAAATTTAGTCCTAGCAGTTGTTCTCCAGCTATCTTGTTCCCTTTACTGTCCCTTGTGCTGGCAGCAAAGATCTCTCCGTTGGGTTCTACAATCAAGATATAGTTGAAATAAGGATATATGCGCACCATCTCATTTAAAATCTGGTTGATTCCCCTGCTCATCTGGAGAAAAAGTGCTTTTATAATTGCCGGATTATGGGAAATGATCTCTGTTGTCTGTCTGACGTTTTCTATGGTTTCCAGAATTTCGGTTTTTACTGATTCAAGGTTGGTTGTTAAAAGGCGGTCTATCTGATTGCGCACAATCTCTTGAGTTTTTTGGATGATAAGATAGCTCACACCTCCCATCACCAGCGTAATGGAAATGATCACTAAAAGAAGAATTTTTGACACGATTTTCATATGAATTCCCTCAGGCCTATATCGAACTCACTTATTCTACGTATTGAAAGTTTTGCAATTGATCTTCAGGAACTTTAATACCCAAAATATTTACACTCCTCCGATTAATCAAAGTTAAAGGGGGGTCCTGAATCTTCGATTGAAGACGTGCCGGGTCAATGTTCTCTTTCAGGATCTTTACTGCTATCTCTCCGGGCATTTTACCGAGGACATAAAAATCGGCAACCGGTCCAAAGGTCGATCCATTCTCAATCCCTATTTTGTTGGAACTCAAAATCGGGATCTTCTTGTCTAAAGAAATCTCGATTAAGGCCCGTTCCCCTCCACCTTGCATCAGAGTGTCGGTGGTCGTCATGAAGACATCTACCTTGCCTGCAACTTCCAAAGCCATCTGGCGCACCTGCTTTATGGACTCCGGCTCTAGATCAATGGTTCGAATCCCTTCCCTTTTTAATAGGCGTATCATATTGGCAGCCTGGATCTTTGAATTGGGCTCCTTTTTACGGTGAAAGATGGCCACTGTTTTTGTGTCGGGAAGAATAGTTTTCACCAGCTTTACATAGTTTGCAAGTACAACATAACTACTTGTCCCTACAAGGTTGTTCCCGGAATACTCAAACGACTCGATCAATCCTGAATCAGCAGGATACGTGACAATGGAAAAGACAATTGGCGTGGTCCGTGGCATAATTTCCTGGATAATAGTGGTACCCGGGGTCGTCAGTGAATAAACCAGATCCACCTGAGCGGCCTTGAAGCTCTGGGCAATCTCTTGTTGTTTTTCTGGATCTAACCCGCTTTTTCCATATAGGTACTCCACATTCTTTCCTTCGATAAACCTGCCTGCCGCCATGGTTTCTTTAAACCCTTTAACACTGGTGGGATAACCCGTCCAAACAGAAATACCGACTTTGTAGACTTTTCCTGTTTGTCCATACAAACTCGTAAGGTTGCATAAAATGAAAAGGGTGCAGAAGGTCAGAACAATTAGTTTCTTTGTCATATCTTCTTCTCCTCAGGTTGACCGTTAACCCATATCATTCTATTGAGGCCTGGTACCTTAATAGCTGTTCATTTGTTTCTAACCATCTTAACAAACAGACTTTCATGTTCATCTTTATACTTCTCTTTTATTTCCAGCATTTCATCTTCAATAGCAAAAAAGGCATCCACCACATCCGGGTCAAAATGGCTTCCTCTTCCCTCTGCGATAATGCCGTAAGATTTTTCCAGTGAAAAAGCTTCCTTGTAAGGGCGCCTTGAAGTCAACGCGTCAAAGACATCCGCTATGGCCGTGATACGCCCGGCCAAGGGGATCTTTGAGCCTTTGAGTCCTTTAGAATAGCCACTTCCGTCCCATTTTTCATGATGAGTTTGTGCAATCTTTTGCGTCCACGATAACTTCACCTTATGCTTCCAGGCCAGCCAGCTCGGCTTTAACCACAACATCTCATTTCGCTTTCTGCCACGTAACACTTCAGGAGGGCTAAGGGAAGAGGGTGATATGATGCCGGCAAAAGGCATTGGAGGCCGAAGGGAATCGGTTTCCCTAACAAGAAGTAGTCAATTGCTACCCATCTGTTTTACTTGTGGAACGCTTACAGCAAACGCTTTTCCACCTCGTTCCAGTCAATGTTGTTGAAAAAGGCCTCTATGTAATCGGCTCGTTTGAGCCCGTAGTCCAACATGAATGCATGTTCAAATACGTCGAGCACCAAAATAGGTCTGCAACCTGCGGGGTGGCCCACGTCGTGCTCATTAATCCACAGGTTGAACAGCCGTCGAGTCACAGAATCTTGATAGAGCACTGTCCAGCCAATGCCTCTCATAGCGCCGGTCGCTTTGAAGTCCTTTCCCCAGTCTTCATAACTGCCAAAGTTTTTGACAAGTCCGTGTGCAATCTTTGATCCTGTGTCAAGGCGACCGTTTCCTCCGAGATTGTCAAAATAGTATTCATGAAGGCGCATGCCGTTGAATTCCCAACCCAGACGTCTTTTTAGCTCAGCATATTCAGGAATCGTTGTTTTGTCTGCTTTGAGCATCTCGCCAAGCAATCCCAAAACTTTGTTGGTATTGGCAACATAGCCTTGATAGAGGGTGAAATGATTATTGAGCAAGGCTTCACTGAAGCCTTGCATGCCGAGCAGGCTGCTATAGTTTTTTGTCTCGTAACCCATTTTGCCCCCTCCTTTCGTTTGGATTTTTGTCTGATGCCATGATTTTTACCAGAGAGAATCACCGTAGTTATTCCATACCATGCTCTTTGTGCTTTGTCGCAATGGTCTCAGCCAAATTCTCGAGAGCTTTAAGATCATCTTCAGACGGGAGCCCTTTGGCAAGCACAGGTTTGATAACTTCCACCTTAAGATTATGAATCAACCCTGCCAATATTTCTACAGTCTTACCTCCCCAACCATAGGAACCGATTATGGATACGAACTTGGCTTTAGGACGCAATGCATTAGCGAGACAAGCACCATAAACGACGTTTGGGTGAGGGCCTGCAAGAACAGTTGGTGTCCCAAGAACTATTGTACCGGCATCAACGAGAGCCATTGCCAGTTTCCCTATGTCGGTTACGGCTAAATTGAACTGCTCGACGGTAACTCCCCTCTCTACAAGGGATGAAACAAAAAAATTCACCATCTGCTTTGTGCTGTTATGCATTGAGATGTAGGGCAAGACCACCAAGTTCCTCGGCGAGCCCAGTATCCAATCACGATAGGCATCAATGATAAAGGACGGACGTGGATGGATAGGCCCGTGACTGGGGGCTATGATGGCTATATCGTAGGGGGCAATTTTTTCCAGGTTTTTTTTGATCACATTTCGGAAGGGCATCATGATCTCGGCATAGTAGCGTTTGGCCGCTTCGTAGACACGCGCTTCGTCAACGACATAGAGATCGGTTGTCGCAATATGGGAGCCGAAAAAATCACAGCTAAACAAAATCTTATCTTCTTCCAGATAGGCCACCATCGTCTCTGGCCAGTGCACCCATGGAGTATGTATGAACTTCAGCGTCTTGTCCCCAAGTGAGATCGTCTCACCGTTATCGACAGTAGCAAAGGATTTCTCAGGTATGCGCAGAAGATCCATAAGCATTCCCTTTGCTTTGGGGCTGGAAATCAGCTTTGCATCAGGGTATCGGGAAAGCACATGAGGGATACTTCCGGAGTGGTCCTGTTCAGCATGGAGTGATATTACGTAATCAATCTTGGGCACACCTTCTATCTGTGTCAGAAGTTCTTCCGCCATGGAAGGATCAACTGTATCTATCAAAACAGTCTTCTCACTGCCTTCAACTAAATAAGCATTGTAGCTTGTTCCGTCTGGAAGAGGGATGAGTGAGTCAAATAAACGTCTGTCCCAATCTACAGAACCCATCCAGTAAATGCGGTCTTTTATTTTCCTTGGTTTCATAATGCCTGCCTTGCTTAGTTCTCCTTTTTTCGAGGTATAATTCCTCGTTTTTTCCTATCTCTGATTGATGATATAGTCATAGGCCGACAGGGACGCCTTGGCTCCTTCGCCAGCTGCTACGATGACCTGTTTGAAGGGGACATCCGTCACATCTCCGCATGCAAAGACCCCGGAAACACCGGTACGGCACCTGGAGTCTATGACAATCTCTCCGATTCGATTCGTCTCCATGGTGTTTACAACTGTCTCGGATTTGGAGAGCAGCCCATCCACGCTCATGACTCTATTCTCCATAAAGCCAGTAATCAGCATATTTATGTTGACTATTCTTCCTTCTCGAATTCGTCCTGAGATGCTCCACATACAGGACAGGTCCAATCATCAGGCAGGTCCTCGAATGCTGTTCCAGGCTCTATACCATTGTCCGGGTCTCCCTCCAGCGGATCATATACGTAGCCACAAACTGAACAAACATACCGATCCATAAGACCAACCCTCCTTTATGCAAAGAATTGGTAACGTTCAAAAGTTAAGTCAAGTCCCTAAACAATCCTCAAAGCTTTTTCTTCTCAAACCAGAAAAACAAACCGGTAAATGCAATGACGAGGACAACGATGACGATCCAGTGGTTGATCCCCAGAATGCCTGGGATGGTGAGTTTGCCGAACTTTCCCCAGGCAAGGATATTGGTCTTCAGGGCCGGGTAGACCTCGGCATAAATAGCGGCCCCAAACAGCATGCCGATAATTCCAAAGAGGCTGTCCCATCTTCCTTCGCCCAGGGCGCCGACCGCCGTTGCCGGACAATATCCCAGCAGGCCCCAGCCCGCGCCAAAGATCAGACCCCCTATGATGTTGGCCCCAAGTACGGTTGATTTCAGTTTCAATTTTACCAGGCCAAAATCATTGAGTAGGTATATGCCGATCATGGCCACTATCACTGTGGAAAGCATAAACTTGACAATTGTAAAATCTTTGAGGCGAAGTGCGCCCAACTGTTTGTCATATTTTAAGACCTGGCCTTTCTGGAGTAGAAAGCCGAAGGCGATCCCCGTGATAAGTCCCCAAATAAGTACGCTCATCGATCTTCACCTCCCCCGTAAAGAATTCTTGCCGTGATAACGCCAGCAATAAAGAAGCAGATCAGAGAAACGTAGCCGCTTACAGCCAATTGAGCCGAACCGCTCAATCCGTGGCCGCTCGGTCAACCACCGGCCAGGCGGACTCCGAACATGGCGATAACACCTCCAATAGAAGCGACAATCCATCTCCCGGCTTTATTCGGCCCGAACCTTGTCTTCCACATTGGCGGCAGTGCCGTTGCCCTGTAGTCTCCTGAAATCTTGGCAGCGAGCAAAGATCCAAAAAATACACCCACCACAAACATCCACTGCCAGCCTATCCTGACCTTGGTTTTTACAAAGTAATCCATCTTTGCAACACGTTCAGGTACAAATATTTTTTCAATCAGACCGGCTGAACGGACAAAGGTTGTGGATGCCCCCAGATATTTTCCGGTTATCAGAACCGAAAGGCACAAGAGAATGCCTACTGCACCTCCGGCAACATAGGGGGACCATTTTTTCTGTTTGAGTAGAGTCATATCTACCTCCTTTTTAGCTTCTCCATCTCTTTGACCAGTACCTCGAGACGAGGCCTCTTGTTTATATCGTGCACGTCGATGTATCTAATGATACCCTTTTTATCGATGACAAAGAGTGCCCTTTCTGAAACCCCATCGGAACGCAATACCCCATACCTGTCAGCCACCGCGCCATGTGGCCAGAAGTCAGAGAGCACCGGAAACCACAGCTTGCCGCCGCCTGTGACCATCTGATTTGTCCAGGCGAACAGTGTGGGGATGTTATCGACCGTGATGCCGAGCAGGACGGCATCGTACTGGTCAAAAATATTTTTCACGATGTTGTAGCCCGGCCACTGGTCTGAACAAACGGGCGTCCAGGCCGCAGGGACAAAGGAGAGAACCACATTCTTTTTTCCCAGATACCGGCTAAGTGAAATCTTTCCACCCGAAACGGACGGCAGGGTAAAGTCAGGCGCCCGTTTCCCGACCTTGACCTTCAGTATACTGTTTCGTGGCTTGAGGGTTCCCGGGTCATAGATATTGTTTTTGAATGCAGCTGAACGGCAGTAGGCGTTTGGGCTCAAGAAAAAAACAGCGGTGAGCCCTAATGCCAACACAAGATTTATCTTCTTTCTCATAGAGCACCTCCTACTTTGATCCGGACAATTTTAGCATCAACTCCAAGAAGTCATCTGCCTCCTTGAAGCCGCCCAGCTTGGAATAAAAAACCTCATGGGTTCCATTGTCCTTGATTCTGATACCTATAAAGTACGGTGTCCTGACCTCTCCCAGGCTTTTATGAATGGAAAAATCTCCGTCTGAAAAAAGTGGAAACGGAATCTTATAATTGTTTCTGAATATATCGACTTCAAAGGGTGTATTGCCCGCGCCAATACCTATTAACTTGACCCTGCCTTTCATCTTTTGGGTTTTCTCTATGATCTGATACAGGTCGTTCACCCGGGACGCCTCTCGCTGACAATGAGGG
>Ga0209976_10001258_pt1 | contig 15144 bp, 13 predicted proteins | sample SumtaG_FD_182806 | JGI IMG/M metagenome (GOLD analysis project Ga0209976, IMG submission 182806) | Deep subsurface microbial communities from Indian Ocean to uncover new lineages of life (NeLLi) - Sumatra_00157 metaG (SPAdes) (version 2) | ecosystem: Environmental > Aquatic > Marine > Oceanic >...
TTCTGATTCAGGGCAACACCTGCTTCGATTATAACTGGTGGGGCATCACAGTGCATGGTGCCACAGATGCCGGCGGTCAGCCTGACCCGGATAATGCAGGTACTGTTGTTCTGGCTAACAACATAGTAGCACGGTGTTATGATGCAGGTTTGAATCTTGTTGATGGTGCCATGTATGCCTCAGTTTTAAACACCGGATATTATGAAAACCATGTGAATAAGAATTGGGATTTTGATGAAACAGGCCCTGTTGAAGCAACGGAATACCCATTTCAGACGGGTAACTTAGGTTATTTGTCATTGGTATACTTGAATTCTGCATGCCCCTTTATTAATGCCGGCGTTGGTATCGTACACCAAACGGGTGTGACGGGCCATACGACCGATGTTAATGGTATACCTGATTCCAATGTCACTGATATTGGTTTCCACTGGTATCATCCGCGTTACGACAATGTAGGTGAAGGTGACTATTACCAAAGTGACTTAGACCAAAACCTTATAGTCGACTTCAGGGATTTTGCTATTCTTGCCAATGGCTGGCAGATAACCTATGACATCAATGACCTTGCTGACCTATGCGACAATTGGTTACGCCAAGGTGGACCTGCACAGAATATTATCCCAAGTTTTGACCAAGACCCGAATAACTTTATTGGCGAAGTGAATGTAACCGTCAATGTCACTGACAGTGATATTGAACGTGTCTATATGTTTGTCGATGGCGAAAAGTATTTGCGATACGGCGATGTTCAGGAAAATCCAACTGCATATCTTGAAACACAGTATTTCTGCAACGGCCCACATACGGTTAAGATTATTACTCAAGATTCTAACAACATGGTCTACTGCTCCGAAGCAGTTGATGTCAATTTCGGTAACACAGTAAATTCACTGCAAATGGACGAAAGTTTCATGCCCGGAGAAGATTACCATATAATGGCTTTAGGCAGTGGCAACTACGATATATCCGTGTATGACATTGTTAATGAAACCACAAGCTATTCTGGCACTTCAACAGGGCAGATAAATGTCACCATTCCAGCAGCAGCATTTCCTGAAGATTATGGTGCTTATGATTTCGAGATGACACCACAAGGTGATCCGGACAATCCACTGTTTAATTTGCTCATTCGACGCAAATTCAGCTATAGTGATTTGTATGGCACTGGAGAAAAAGATGGTGGTGATTGGACTATGAAGATGGTTGTTTCAATCGGTGATAAGAAACTTGAAAAGGCCAAGGAAAAATGTTGGCGTGCAGCACTAAGGGCTGGTGCCAAAAAAGGTTTCTCACCGGGAGTTGTTGTTCCTTCAGATGGTGACTATTGGTGGGAATGTTTATCATTGGCTCTTACCTTTGAACACTGTAAAATTTGGTATCATGTAGGACACGGCAACTATAAAGCCCTATGGAAACCCGAACGAACATTTATTTCGACACCAAGCGGAAAAGTCTTTTCATATCTGAAAAAAGACCTTGTTTCGCCACCTCCAGATTATGAAGGCATGGGCGGTTATGAAAAGAATCATAGTATAGCCGAATTGGGATTCTACGGGACTGATGAATTGATATGGGTACAGATAAATGCCTGTTACTCGTGTCGAAATCTTGACTTTCCTGTTTATTGTGGTACCCCGAACGACGACCCATACGACCCAATTGGTGATCAGGTGTATATAGGCTGGAAAAACTCAGCCCTAGCGCATGATATTCTTGGCAACTACAACCAGTTTGAGTATGATTATTGGAAAGACTTGACATATGGGGCCATGTTACGAGATGCTGTGATGGATAACCTGCCACCGGGAGGTGGTACGCGAATCGAGGACAACTTCCGATATTTTGGTGTCACCGACTGGCAGTATGCTTGGTTCAGACATCCGAATATCAATTAGGAAGGATAGAAAATGAAATCAGCGAACCTAATAACAGCTTTCGTGCTTGTCATTGTCACTTTGTCAGGCTGCAAAGACGATACTGTACAACCTATGCCAGAAGCCATAAATGAAAAACTGGCTTTTAATGTGATGGAGCTTGACCACGAGTCCATGGAGTTAGCTATACAGGTTGGTTGGCTTAGGGGCCATTTGGAAAAGTGCCTTGCTAAACTCGAAGCCCAATACGGATTAGAACCTGTTCCATTTGATTGGACTAAAGCAATGGGCTTCCCAAAAGTCAAACGTAATCCTAACCACCCCGAATGGTATACTCCAAAACCGCGGCCGTTTTATGTACCATACCCAACTGTGAAAAAATCAGAGATCAACACTGAGAAATATGCTAATCCCAAGCACCTTAGCGCCTACATTGAAACACAATTGTTCGCTCGTAAAGCATACATGCTTGGTATAGATGAATACATAAAACACCTTGAGGAGCGACTCAAGCGTATTGAAAGCCATTTGGAAAAATAAGATGATCACAGTGAAAGGGCCGAGACCGATGTTACGGGATTGAAGGAGTTCAAAGAACGCACACTGAAGGTTGGTGCTATGAAAAGCCCGGCTGGTGGGGTGATTACAGCGTTTTGTTTTTTGAGGTATGTCCCTGCCGCGAGCAGCAGGGGTAAACCCGCCAAACGAGCGGCGGGTAAACGTTGATGCGGCCGTCCCGTACCGGCGGCAAGTGTTTCATAAGGCGGGGGGGTATGGTATAATGGCCGGGCTTTGTGTTTATCTTTGGAAGCGGGTATGGATGACAGATACGATAAATTGCAGCAGATAATAAAGAAGCTGAGCAGGGTGCTGGTTGCGTATTCGGGCGGGGTGGATAGCACGTTTCTATTGAAAGCGGCCGTCGATACTTTAGAGGCAAAAAATGTATTGGCGGTGATAGCAACGGGGCCGTCGCTGCCGAAAAACCAACTCGCTCACGCAATCGAAATCGCCGGAGATATCGGCGCACAAATCGAAACCGTCGAAACCGACGAAATGGCCGACGATAACTACACCGCCAACAAGGCCGACCGCTGCTTTCACTGCAAAAGCCATCTGTTCAGCGAGTTGGCCGAGCTGGCAAAACAGAAGGGCTTTGAGACGGTTGTCTTCGGCTGTAACGTCGATGATTTTGGAGACTATCGGCCGGGACACAAAGCGGCCGAGCAGTTCGGAATAAAAGCGCCGCTCGCTGATGCCGGATTGACAAAGGACGACATCCGCGAGCTCAGCAGACAGATGAATCTGCCCACGGCGGATATGCCGGCTTCACCGTGTCTTGCTTCGAGGATTAGTTACGGCCTGGCCGTTACCGCAGAAAGATTGAACCAGGTGGAACAGGCCGAGCAATTCCTCCGTTCGCTGGGCATGGTTGAGTTTCGGGTGCGTCATCACGATAAGGTCGCCAGGATTGAGGCTCACCGTGTCGATTTTGAAAAGCTGATAAATGAACCGGCGCGAACGCAGATAATCGAAAAGTTAAAGTCGCTCGGCTTCAAGTACGTCACTATCGATTTGCAGGGCTTTCGAAGCGGGGCGTTGAATGAAGCACTTGATTTAGACCATTAAACCTCAATCTAAAAAATAATTTATACTGTGTTTATTTACTTTACGTTATTTTTAAAAGCTTCCCTGATATTCTCGACGGCCTGGTCAGTCGTCCAGACTGCACTTGCAATGAAACGAAAATTTATCAAAGCGGCGGCGTATCCATCGCCTTCCGGAAACTGGGCTGCGGCGGTAGCATCTGAAACGACGGCCACCTCAAAACCCTGTTCGATCAACTCTCGCATGTGTGATTCAGTGCATAGATTTGCAGACATGCCGCCCAGAATTATTTTATCAATTCTGCGTTTGCGAAGCTGAAGAACAAGATCGTTTGTTTCCGGGCCGTAGATTTTGTGGGGACTTGTAACAATTGTCTTGCCATCGTCTATATATTTTTTGTATCGCTCGAGCCAATCGGACCCGGAACCTTCAAATCCTTCGAGATTGAGCGGCCCCTTGCGGTCATACATGTGAAGATTGTGCATCAACTCTTCTAAAGCGCCTCCAAATTTCCAACCATTATCAGTAGGAAAATAATAATGCGGCGAAATAAAGACAGGGATTCCGGCTTGCTTGGTAGCTTTGAAGAGCCTGTCAATATTTTCAACTGTATTATTATCCTGAACGCTCTTTCCCACTACCCCCCAGGTAACACCCTTCGGGCTGAGAAAATCGTTCTGTGGGTCAGTAATAACTAAAGCAGTTTTGCCACGAACAATTTCCATGCCAGGGTCTGGAAGAGCACCTGATACGGTTGACGTGATAGCCAAAATTACCATATTAATCACAATGACTTTTGTAATGAAACTTTTCGTTTTCATGATTTAAACCCCCATCTGAAAAATGATTTATACTGTGTTTATTTGCTTTACCTTATTTTTTAAAGCTTCCCTGATATTTACAATAGCCCGGTCAGCCGTCCAGACTGTACTTGCAATGAAACGAAAAATTATCAAAGCGGCGGTATCCATATTCTTAACCCCTCAAATATTAACCCGGCAGGTTTTAAGTACCTCTAAAACCTACTGACCACTAATTTATTGAAAAAGAAAGATTAAGCAATCGGGCCTTCACCTGTTTTTGCTGTAAGGTTTCCCCTTGCTTTGGTATCAAGGTGGCCTGCTACCCGAAAACTGATCCAGTGTTAGTGAGAGTATAATCAAGTTATTTGGTGTATTATTTCAGCCAAAGAAAGGAGATTTCCCGGCCGCCCCTGCCTACAGCGTGCAGGTGCAGGCGAGCGGTCGGGATGACGGAGGGAGGCCGAGGGTTGGTCAGCGTTTTTTTGGGAAGTTTAAGAAAGCGAATTCGCCGAATAACTGTTTCGCTTTTTTGTCGTAGGTTTTTGCGGCGTCTGATTCTGCTTTGAACAGGCCGAGGTGCATAGAGCGTCCGTCCTTTTCGATTCTGGCGGACCATTTGGCGGTTTGTGTGTTCCAAGAGACACCTTTGTATTTTGAGGAGCGTTTGAGTGGTCGGCGGTTGTACTGGTTCTGTGCGACCGTGACGAGGCGGAGATTTGAGCGGCGGTTGTTGAGTGGGTTGGCATCGATGTGGTCGACGACGAGGCCTTTTGGGGCATTTGTAATCAGTCGGTGCATGAGGAGCATTTTTCGTTTGTGTATTCTGGCGGCGTAGAATCCGCCGGCCTTTTTGTTGGCGTACCATTTGTATTGCATCAGCCAGCCGTAGTCTTCGGCGTCGACGATTGTGACTTTGCCGCGGGTCAGGGGAATGAATCGGATATTGGAGTCGGTCGGCTGGGTGACAGTGGGTCGGTTTGGAAGGCGTGGTTTTTTGTGGTTGCCGCAGGAGGCGGCGGGATTGGTGAGAGTGAGTCGGCCGGGCCGGTCGTATTTATTCGCGCAGACGAAAACCTCTCGGCCGGGGCCGGTAAGCAATATGCAGTAGATACAGGATTTGCAGACCGTTGTTTTCACCCTCCGCGCCGTTATTTCGTGACCCGTGGGGGCCGCGTAAAAAAACGCGGCCCCACTATTGGACGTACCTGCGCTTTTGGTTGAAAAAGTTGCGTTTTCGGCAATGGTTGATTTGGGGTAAGTCGTTATGAGGAAGGGAGTAAGAATTTTTTTGAAAAAATTGAGATTTGTTAAAAAGTACCTGCGCTTTTGGTTGTTTTTTCACCACCAGGACACTAAGGCGCTAAGGCACGAAGGTTTTATAAGTAAATGAGTAAAAGAGTAAATGAGTGAATATGTAACTAAATCCGCCTTGCTATCCCTGTCGGGTGGTGGCTGAGTGAAACGGACCTGCAAAAAATCGTCAGAGCCGTCAGGCGTTATGACACGCTCGCCGCGGTTGACAGGTAGGCTCGTCCTTTCGCGTATCGGTTTTTAGTGCACCGGCTCGACGAAACCACAAAGCGCCTCGATGAGCTGTTCGTTTCAGATGCTATGGCGTATACACAAACTGCGAGGCGAGTCTGAATTCGAGCAGCGTTCCGGCTGGTATCCGAACCTGCGAGCCTTTCGTCAGGACGGATGCGCCAAGGCCTACCGCAGCGCCTCGCTTGGCACCTTTGGAACCTCGCGCAAGGGCTCCTATTCCGGCTCCGACACCAACATTCCTCACAGTCTTGCGACCGGTCTTTTCGCCTTTGGCCTTGACTGAGCTTGTCTGCACAGGGTAGGGTCTGCCATTTATCATGATGTCGGTCAGCACTATTTTAAGCTCGGCCTGTCCCGCCAATCGCCCGGCTTTTTTAGCTCTGGCCAGCCGCCCGTGAACCGTTGAACCTCGGCGTGCAACCACTTGACTGCCCGCCATCAGGTCCGCTGCCAGAGAAGCTGTGAACATATGGCCTGACCCGTGTCTTTTGGAATCAAGGCTCTCATTTGTACGGACCAGAACTCGTGTGCCGGCCGGGACCGTAACAGTCGGGCTATACTGAGGCGCCGGAGCTGCAGCGACGGGCTGCGGCGCGGCGGCCGGGGTTGGTGCAGGAGCAGCTTTTTTTGCGGCCTTGGTCTTAGGCTCCTGTTCGATAAACGTAATCGCAAGAACGTCATCTTTTGGATAGGTCTGAAGCTTGTTGTCTACCTGGAAACGGATGGTGTTCTGCGTTCCGCCCATGAACCTTCCTGTGATTACCGTACCATCAAGCATCTCAAGCATATCCGCGGCCGCAGTGGAGCAAATGGTCATACTAACGGCTATCGCAAGCACAGCTAACATTCGGGTTTTTCTTAGTCTTACGCTCATTGCTTTTCTCCTTTTCAAGGATAAAAACGCTTACATTGACCCTGGAATATTCCCTAAAAAAAATCCGTCTACATCTATTTTTCTGCTACGTTTCGCAACGGCTGCGGTTCACGTTGGTCCGGCGGGCTGTTTATCTTATTTTTCGGCCTCAAACGGTCCTGTAATATTGTGCCGGCTGCGGTTCATTCGACAAGGAACGATTTGTTTGCAGGAATGAAGTTTCTGCCGTCATAGTTAATTCCAACCACGCCTGTTCCGTGAACCTCAACGGTCCATGCTATAAGCTGATTTCCGAAGCCGTCGCCGGTGCCGCCGAGTTCGGCGTGATTATTGGGAAAGTAAAGTGTTCCGTCGAGGTCGAGCATATTTGTTCCTATTATGCGTGCCTCATTATAGTTGGTTCTGTCCTGAAAAATCGTGGTGCCTTCATAGGTTACGATATCCGCACCGGGCGGATAGGCAAAAGCCGGGTCACAGAAATCCGTGCTGTCCAGTATCATCGGTGTCACGCGTATATAGCCGGTACCGGTCAGGTCGACACTTCCGGTGCCTGTTACATAGAACATTACGCCTTTCGCACAGAAATTTGCCTCGCCGCCTACGATAAGTCCTCCGAAGCCGTTTGGCCCGCCGTCGAGTACGTAGATACCCGGTTTGAACGCTATATTTCCGCCGGTTATCTTGAAACCTCCCGAGTAAAACCCGGGCTCAAACACGTGGTTACCATCGTCTATTTGGATAGTCTCGCCGGGAGCCGGCGAAAGGTCGTTTATCGGGTCCCATGTGGGCGGAGGCAGGCAGATAACAGGCGGAAATGGGCACAAGGGGTCAGGAATAGGCGGGGCACCCTCATTTAAAATAAAACCCGGCTCAAATTCGAATCCGCCGGTCGGGTCCGACTTGCCGGTAACGTTCAGTTCGGTCGCATGGACAACAGGCTGGCCCATAATACGCACGGCGTTGTCATCTACTGAATTGACCTGTATTGCTCCATCGTTTACATCGACCACGCAGTTGCCGTTAATTTTTAAGCCGGTTCCGGTATCGGATAGTGCAATCAATCCTGCCCCGAATCCCCCCGAAGCTATCGCAATAGCCGAGGTGGCAACGTTTGCGTTGTTTATCCTGACTACAGGCCCGAAGTTAAGCCGGACCGGACCGTCGGCAGAGTCCTCGGTTCGCCTGGCGACTATTTTCATTGCGTTTACGGCGTCGGTTCTGGCCTCGAATGTTTTTGTGCTTCGAATGTATCTTCCAACGACGATGTCGCCGCTGAGATTATTGCCAAGGTTCAGATTCAGCACAACAGGCTTTCGGTCCGCTAAGTTTTCCTCCCCGATTGCCTTTGCCTGCAGTCTTGCCTGGTTCTGGTCTATCCTTACGATACGGCCGCCGGCCAGGGCGGCGGCGTCGGCGGCATTTTGTAACTGGTTCGCCACTAAGTATACTTTTGCCGAATCCAGCGATGCTCCGACTATTAAAATCAGCAACAATAAAAAAATCGTGACCCAAATTATCGCGATGCCGCGACGATTGGATTTTCCTGACAGAAACGCTTTTGGCTTGTGCAGCCTCTTAAAATGATTGTTCTTGCGCATAGCGATGCCCCCCTTATTTGTCTTGTCTCCAGCATATGGTCCATCCGCACTGAACTAATCGGTTGCCGGCATGACTCAATCTTAAATTATCTGACCTGCGTCTTGCCCCCATAACTGTAGCAAAGAAATTGTACGCTTTCGCGCACGAATGTCAATGGTAATTTAGCCCGTTTTTTTCTTTCATATAAGGACTTGGTGAGTTGACAGTGTTTTGTTTTTATTGGGTTCTGGATAAATTGAAAAAGCATGGTATTTTTTCATTTTTTCTCTTGACAGATTACTATTGTTCTGGTTATTATTCCTGCGAACGTGAGATCATTTCACGGAGGGAACCAGCGGACATTCAAGCAAGTCAGCATGGGTCACTGCTGGGTATTCTAAACGAATCAGATACAGGGGGAAGAGAGTTTTTTAGCCGTTACTACCTGGGGGCGAGAAACTTAGACACACATCACAATCAGTGAGTTATTTTGCGCTGTTTTTTGATGTTGTGTAGTATGGAAGACCACTCAAAACAAAGACTTAGTATTAGAATCAAGGGGGAACGAACAATGAAACTGGTAAAAAGATTTCTCCGGGATGAAAGTGGTTTGGAAAGCATGGAATACGCCGTTTTGGCGGCGTTGATAGTGGTGGGGCTTGTGGCTATTTTGACAGGCCTCCAAACCGAGATAGGAAAAGTCTTTACCGCGGTCCAGACCGAGCTGCAAAACGCCCAGCCGGCTCAGTGATGCGATTGTTGAGCTCGCTGGACGCAGTTCAATAGTGGACCAGCCGTTGTGTTTTGGCAGTCGGATAAAGAGCTGGTCTTGTGGTGTGTCATAGCCGGCGCTTCGTTTGTAGCTGCGGTTTTTGACATCCGCACAAGACGTATACCGAACGCGCTGTGCGGCCCGCTGTTTTTGGCGGGTCTGGTTCGGGCAGTCCAACTCGGCCGATTGGATGGACTGACCGAAGCAGTAATCGGCAGTGTTTTGCTCGCAGGGCCGTTTTTGATTTTGTTTGCTCTCGGAAAAGGCGGGGCAGGCGATGCAAAACTGATGGGGGCCATCGGCACCTGGGCCGGTTTGGAGCACGGTGTTGTCGTACTGGTCTGTGTGTGTGTGGCGGGTGCGGTTCTTGCGGTGGCAACTGCGGTAGCCGGGCGGCAATTAAAGGCCGTCATCATCGGTATGTGGATGATTGTTCGAGGTGCCGCCGGTGCCGTATTGGGCGGGACAAGAACCAAGCCCGCAGAAGACGGCAGCGGTTTCGGTGAAGATAGTAAGTTTGCGTATCCGTATGCTGCGGCAATCTTTGCCGGTGTCTGCCTGGCAGGAGCGTTTGAATACTTATGGAAAGCCCAATGAACCAGAAACTCAAAAAGGCAGCGGCTACGGTTGAACTGGCCTTGCTGCTTCCGGTGCTGTTGTTGCTTACATTCGGAATTGCCGGTTACGGCCTGCTTTTTCTCAGGGCCCATCAAATCACCAACGTCGCCCGTCACGGGGCCCGCCTTGCGATAAGACCGGACGCGACAAGCGCCGAGGTAATGACATCGGTAGATTCCTGCCTGCAGGCATACGGACTGGGCACTTACAATCTTTCCATCAGTCCGCCGGACATCTCTTCCTTAACTGTTGGTGAGCAGTTGAATGTGCGGATAGTGGTTTTAACTGCGGATATTCCTGCGGCCTGCCTGTTGAACATGCCTTTTTTGCCATGTCCCGACGAGCTGGCGGCTTCGGTGACCATGGCTAAGGAAGGACCATATTGAAATCATAAGCTAATTGAAGATTGGGGAAAACAAAATGAAATGGACAGTTTTGGTCCTGGTGGTTTTGGGGATAGTGGCTGCTGTTTGCGCAACGTTTCTTGTAAACGTCTTAAGGCACGAAATGACCCGCTCATCGGACAAGTATGCCAATGCCGAAGTCGTAATGGCGGCGACTGTTTTACCCGCAATGTCGGTTGTCACTTCCGAGCACATCTTCAAAGACAATATCTCGAAACAAAAATTGCCGGTAGATTACCTTTCCGACCCCGTACAAGCAGTCGGTAAGGTTCTTGCTGTTCCTGTAGTAACCGGTCAGGTCCTGACCAGACACTGTTTCGTAACTGAAGGGACCGGTGCTCAGCTTGCCGCAGTGCTGCCTCATGGGATGCGGGCCGCCAGCGTTCCGGTCTCGAAGCATTCTGTAATGGGAGGCCTGCTTTATCCGGGCTGTGTGGTGGATGTATTGGCCTCGTTTAAGCTGTCTTCAAAGGAACGGTCAAAGGGCCAGGCAATTTCCACGACCCTCTTGCAGAATATCCAGGTCCTTGCCGTACAGGACACATCGGTTGTTTCAAAACCTGATCCCGACAAACAAGACACGCTCAACAAGGGCCGCATCACAAACGTCAACACGCTGACAGTTACGCTGATGGTGGACTCGAAGCAGGCTGAGGCGCTTCAACTGGCAAAAGAAAACGGCCGGATTACACTTGCGATGCGGAATCCCCTCGATAAAAGACCCGTCGATATTGGTGCTACAGTGCTCAGTCAGGGGCGGCTGGCAAAGTGGGGCTCGGCGTTGGCGCCTTCGGTTTTCGCCGCACAGATAACAGGAGTGGGTATCGGCCGGGATGGCGTTGCGGACCCGAACAGTGCTGCTTTGGCCGGGCAGCTTAACCATGGTCTTAAACCGACTTTTCCCAGTGCGTTTTCGATTGCAGAATCCTGGGCCGAACGCTCAGGCCAGTGGGAGGTTACTGTCATTCGAGGGCGCAAGGTCACAGAGGAGGTTCTTGAAATCAGCGGCAACAACAATATGCAGAATCTGGTTAAACAGGAAGACACAGTTTTTTAAGAAAGTGGTTTTCAGGTCATTTTGACCACGGTCGAATCATAGGGGGTTAATAATGAGAGAGCTAAGGACAGTCCGGTTTTGGCGGTATCTTGTTTTGTCCGTTGTGATGGTGCTGACGGCCATGGGCCTTGCCACCGGTTTTGGCCAGGACAAAAGCGCTCGTGTCGACGCCGACACAGTTAACACCATAACTGTCGTCGCAGGCCAATCAAAGGTTGTAACAGCGCCCTGGCCGACGGTCCGGGTTGCCATAACCGACCCGAAAATTGCCGATGTTAAGGTACTGATGCCTGAGAAGATATTGCTTCAGGGAATAAAGCTTGGGGCCACGGACCTTTTGATGTGGAATAAGAACGAGACCGAGGTATCACAGAGCAAGGTCATCGTAAAGCTTGACGTTGATTACTATCAGGAAAAATTCAAGCAGTTGTTTCCCCATGCCTCGTTGGAACTCAATGAATCTCAAGATATACTGATAGTACAGGGGCTGCTCAGAAGCGCCGACGAGGTTGCGCAGCTTCACGATTATCTGGACAAATCCGGAATCAATTATGTCGATATGACGAGCCTGGCCGGCATCCAGCAGGTGCAATTGCAGGTCCGGATCGCCGAGGCCAGCCGCCAGGCCATTCGGGCCCTGGGTACGAATGCCTTTATTACCGGCAGCGACTTTTTCGGAGCGGTCCGCACAGGCTCTGCAATGGGCGGCGCGTTGGTGCCTTCGGTTAGTATCGGGCCGTCCGAAGGGGCTTTGGTTACCGAGAGTCTTGACTTCATATTTTCCGCTGATGTTGTTGCCAGTCCGCTTACTACGGTTTTACTCGGTTTTCCAAATATCGATTTAGAGATATTCCTTTCGGCCCTTGCCGAAAATCAGTATCTGCGTATCCTGGCCAATCCGACGCTGGTCGCACTTAGCGGCGAGCAGGCCAACTTCCTTGCAGGAGGAGAATTCCCTGTGCCTATAGTTCAGGGTTCCACTGCCGGAGGAGGCACGACAATCACAATTGAGTGGAAGGAATTTGGCGTTCGCCTGTTTTTTGAGCCGACCGTTCTCGGAGACGGTACCATAAGGTTGTACGCAGCTCCTGAAGTCAGCCAGCTCAGCGATGTGGGCGCCGTTATGATAGAAGGCTTCATGATTCCCTCATTGGTGAAAAGAAGAGCCGAAACTACGCTTGAGCTAAAGAGCGGTCAGACATTTGCAATGGCCGGGCTAATCCAGAGAACTTCCAACGCCATAGCTTCGAAGATTCCCTGGCTTGGTGACGTGCCGGTAATAGGACCGCTATTTCGTTCCGTCCGTTATACCAGTGGCGAAACCGAACTTATCATATTGGTGACCGTGCATCTGGTCGAACCAGCATCGTTTTCCACGACTCCGCCGTTACCCGGTTTTTTGCACTCCGAGCCTAATGACTGGGAGTTCTACCTTGATGGTCGTATCGAAAGAAAAGCTCCTGCAAAACTATGCCCTGCTGATGCGGAATGGCTTAAGCAAATGGGGCTTGATGAACTTCTTGGGCCTGGTGCCTGGGATTCGTACGACAATCCGATTGTTCCCGGCCAGGCACTTACGGGACCGGCGCATCAGCGTTTTGAATATGAATGAACCTGGTGCCGACGCCGGATAAACCTCGATGGTATGACCTATAGCGGTGCAGGCACTTTTGGGCTGAGTGACTGAAATTGAGAGGCGGCGATAGAAGCCATGGCAGAAGACGCGACTATATTATTAGCTACAACCGAAGAGGCATTTGCCAAACGGGTAGATGCGATTTTGCGGTCAAAAGAAAACATAGCTTGTACAAATGCCTGTTGCGGCATCCGCGAGCTCGAAGCGGCATTGAGCCAAAACGGCGCGCATGTTGCTGTGATTGACATCGACTCCGACCCTACGGGTATTTTAAGGCAACTGGATAAAATAGCATCGCTGCATCGTCAAACTCGTTTTGTGGTCGTCTCTACCGACTCCGGTGAGCAACTTATACTCGAGGCTATGCAGGCAGGCGCGAGACATTTTCTGCGCAAAAGTGCGATTGAAACAGAACTTGACAGGTTCCTTGAACGTCTAATCGCTGAGACCAGCCTGACAAAGGCCGCATCGGGTGTGGTCATACCCGTTTTTTCAGCAAGCGGAGGCTGTGGCGCCACTACCGTTGCGCTTAATCTTGCTAACGAACTTCGACTTCAATCAGGCAAACCGGTTTTGCTGGTCGACCTGGATAACTTCTACGGAGCGGTCACCAGATATCTGGGAGTCGACGGCTCATATAGTCTGGCAGACGTGCTGGGCCGAAGCGGGCATATCGATGGAAATCTAATCAAGACAAGTGCGTATAGATATAGAGACAATTTCGATATATTGGCCGGCCCTGCCGGGACAGACCGCTTTGGGCCCGGGGTCGACAATTTTGCGAACCTCTGTGACGTGTTGGCTGCATGCCGGTGTGCCTACGGATACACAATAATTGACGCTCCTCGCGTATCACAGGATGTGGCGAGTCTGTTGGCATCGGTCTGCCGGAGGCTGTTAATTGTTTTTCAGCTTACTGTAAAAGACATAAAGACAGTCCAATCAATGATGGTCAATTTTACCGAACTGGGGGCGCAACCGGAAAAAATCGTGCCGCTGGCAAATAGATTCAGCAGACGAAGGTCTATGGTCTTATGGTCCGAGACGAAAAAGTTGTTTTGCACGGCTTGTCTAAACAGAATTCGCAACGATTTCGGAAAAACCTCTAATTGCATTAACCGCGGTATACCCCTGGCCGAATCTAATGCGATGTCCGGCATTCGAAGGGACTTTAAAAAACTCGCTGCCTTGATGGATGGCGACCAAAGAAACCCTGACACTAACCTCGAAAGGAAAGAACTATGGATAGCGGCCAAAAGCAGCAACTGGATTCACAAACTGTCCAAAGCGACGAAAAGGCGTCCTGGCACAAGATAAAAGACAGGGTGCATAGTAAGCTGCTGTCTGCTTTGGACTTGCAGCAGGCACGCAAGGTACCGATTGAACAGTTGAGGCTGGAATGTTCCAGCAGAGTAGATACCCTTCTGGATACGCAGAACTACCCACTGTCCGAACCCGAAAAAAAGCAGCTGATGAACGAGGTTATGGACGAAATCTTCGGCTTCGGACCGCTGGAGGAATTTTTGCGCGACCCGTTTATAAGCGATATCCTCGTTAATGGGCCGAACCAGGTTTATATAGAGAAAAACGGAAGACTTTCGCCGACCGACGCGTCTTTTTCAGACGAAAAGCACCTGATGCGCGTAATCACACGTATAGGGGCCAATGTGGGACGGCGCGTAGATGAAAGCATGCCCATGCTTGATGCCCGTCTGCCGGACGGCTCCAGGGTCAATGCGATAATCCCGCCTCTGGCGCTGGACGGGTCTGCCCTTAGTATACGAAAGTTTGGAACAACGCCTTTGGATGTTCACAAGCTGATAGTGCTTTGTGCCCTGACACCGGAGATGGCGTTTTTTCTCGAGGCCTGCGTCCGCTGCAAGCTCAACATATTAATATCGGGCGGCACCGGCACCGGAAAAACCACGTTGCTGAACGCTCTTTCAAAGTGGATACCGTCCGGCGAGCGTGTGGTAACGATTGAAGACGCCGCCGAGCTGCAGCTTCAGCGGGATCATGTGGTCCGGCTGGAAACAAGACCGCCGAACATCGAGGGCAAGGGCCGCATCACTCAGCGCGACCTGCTTCGCAACAGCCTGCGAATGCGCCCGGACAGAATCATCATAGGTGAGGTCCGCGGCGAAGAAACGCTCGATATGCTGCAGGCCATGAATACCGGCCACGAAGGCTCAATGACCACAATTCACGCAAACAGTCCTCGAGACGCGCTACGCCGCCTTGAGAACATGGTCAGTATGGCGGGCATTAACTATCCGGTGCGTGCGATACGAGAGCAAATCAGCTCAGCCATAAACCTTTTGGTTCACCTGGACCGTATGACGGGGGGCCGACGCAGAATCACCAGCGTCGTG
>Ga0209976_10001261_pt1 | contig 15086 bp, 10 predicted proteins | sample SumtaG_FD_182806 | JGI IMG/M metagenome (GOLD analysis project Ga0209976, IMG submission 182806) | Deep subsurface microbial communities from Indian Ocean to uncover new lineages of life (NeLLi) - Sumatra_00157 metaG (SPAdes) (version 2) | ecosystem: Environmental > Aquatic > Marine > Oceanic >...
TGCGTCAAAATAGATGTTTAAGTCTGCTGCTATAATCACTTGGTTCGGAAGGATTAGATATCCATCCATTATAATAATTAAAATTAAAGTAATTAATAGAAATAAAGAAAGAAGTTCCTTCTTTTTCACTATATATTAAAACTCTTTTATTTTAATAATATTATAACTTAATGAGCCTAATCACTTAAAAGGTTTTCCAGTTCCTTAATTTCGTCATCAATTTTCTGTATGATTACATTTAATTTATCTTTTTTTTCCTGTAGCTCCAAAGGTGTAATTTCACCCATAAGTTCTTTCATATCAAAATCGATTGACATTTTTGAGATATTAGCTTTTTTTATTTTCAATTCTAGTAATGACTGTTTTATATCCTTTTTCAAGGTAGGAATTGACTTCGATACTTCATCTACAGATGTTACATCCTTCAGTTTTTCTGGTTCTGGTTTAGAGATGGTTTTAGGGATCTCTTTCGATTTGATTTCTTTAGAATTATCTTTTTGCTGCATCATTCTTACAGGTGATATTGGTGAAGGGATACTTTTATCATCAACATTCTTTACATGACTAAATGGAGATGTTTTTAATTTATATTTAGCATCCTTAGGAACAACACTTACTGTTTTTGGTCTTGCTTTTACAAAGAAGTCCTCAGGATTTAGCTTTAATCCAATCGGTTCTTGTGGTGCTTTTGGTTCAATAACTTCTTCTTGAATAACCGCTTCTTCTTGAATTATTTTTTCTGCTGTAATAGGTTCTACTCCTTTAATTTCTACTGGAGTTAAAGGTTCCAGTTTTGTATCTATTTCTTTAAGTGGTTTAGGCGGAGTTAAAACTTCCTGAATTTGAGTAGGAGGTAGTTTAGGGGGAATTGGAGAAGTTTTTGAGTTAATTAGAGCTTCCTCGGTATCTAATGGTTTTGCAGGTTCAGGAACTTTCGGTCTCTGAAAAAGAGGTGAAATTTCTTTAATCTTCTTTCCTGTAGATGTTCCTGGTGTAGGAGGTGGTGCCCCAACTTTGCTCAACATTTCCTTAATCTTCTGTGATTTTTCGTAAAATTCCATTCCCAATGAATCATCTCCTAATTCAATACATAAATCACTTATTTTGTCAAACAAAAATGCTGCTTTATTGAAGTCAGCATTTTTTAAAGCTCCTACAGCCTCCTCAGTCAATTTATCTCTCTCTAAAAGAGGTTTTAATAGTGGAGAAACTTCTGCACTCATTTCTAAAATATCTGCAATAATTTGAATCATTTTATCTCGATTATTCGGATTTTTTGCAATCATGGAATATGTTTTTAAACCCAGAATTTTTTCTATTTGAACTGGATTCATTGCATTTTTTAAATCTTGTTTGTTTCCAATTACAGCAGATTGAGCATTGGGTGCTTGTTCTTTTATTAATTCTAAGAAATATTTACTTTTTTCTACATTTTCTAATGAAGAATTTGTTATTAAAAGTACAGCATCACTCCCTTTAATAAAATTATTCCACAAATAGCTAAATTGTTCTTGTCCAGCAAAATCCCATAAATGGAAATGTAGTTTTCCTATTTTAATTGTAGCTATATCACCTGTAATTGTTGGTATGTGTTGTGTAGGAATTTCATCAGCTTTTATCAATTTTGTAATAGTGGTTTTGCCGACTCCAGAAAATCCAATTAATGATATCTTAGGTCGAAGGTTTCTGTGGATAACATCAATAGTAGGATCAAACACATCAAAAGTCTTAGCATCAAATTTATGATCTAAAATTTCTTCAAATAAGTTTAAAAATTCATTTTTACATCTTATTAGTTCCTTTTGAATGTTTTCAATTTTATCAGTTAAGCTAGCTACAAATAAAAAAATTAAGTTCAATTCACTTACTGTAATATAAGAGACTCTATATTTATAGAAATCATGAAATTCTATTTTACTTTCACTTCTCAGCATTGCTTCATTAATAATATCACCAACAAGAAGATCTAAAGCTTCTTGCTTTAATGCTTTACCAAAATGTCTATAATATAGAAGCTCATTATTCCTATAAATAAATACTTGCCTTAAAATACATATTCACCGTAATAATGTATATTGCCTATTTTAATTCTGTTTAGAAATATATTTAACCAAATCTTTTATAATTGCGTACTTCTCTTTTTCAACTTTTTCTCGGTTTAGAGTGTCCTTCATTTTTGATACTTCTTTTGAGAAATCAAATATAGAAAATTCTTTGATCTCATCTTCCTTAATACTTTTACTCAATTTTGTTAAAAACACACTAATACTTGGCATAAATTTAGCCAAGTTAACATTTAAGTCTAATTTCGAAATTAGTATTAATTCAGTGCTAAAAGTAAATATATAATTGTATTCTTGTGATTCTAATGCAAAAGAATTGATTTTACTTAAATTTAGTTCATCAGCAATTTCTTTTAAATTTGAGATTAGTGATAATATCCCTTGAGGAATAACCTTGCCTTTAGCAAATTCTTCAATTAACGTCCCTAAGATAATTCCATATTTATTAGCTATAGCACATTCAGCATTCAAATCAGACTTTAATTGAGAAATAATTTCTTCGTAATTTATTTGTTTCATATTTCGGAGATGTTCTTTTTGTAAATAATGAAAAATTATTTATTTATATTTGTCTACTTATTTAACTCAAGATAATTAACAAATTTTAACGTTTTTAATTATAAAAATAAATATTGAAAGCATTTAAATCACATTTTTCGGAAAAAGAATCTGATATTACAATTATTTCAGATTCAATGAAGGCAATTTTACGAGCTAAAAAGAGCTTTCAATTTCATCGGAAAAAATTAGATGAATATATAGCAGAAAACAATCTATTCCGTAAATCGTTCTCTCCCATAAAAGTAAATTCGAACTTTAAAGTAATAAAAATAATGGCTAAAGTAGCTACAATGTGCGATGTTGGACCAATGGCTGCTGTAGCAGGAGTCTTAGCGGATTTAATGATAGAAGAAATGAATTTAAATATTAGTAGTGATGAATCAGAATTCGAGGAATGTAATGTTGCTTTAGTTGAGAATGGTGGTGAAATTGCTATTAATTCCGAAGAACCAATGAGCATTGCATTATACGCTGGGAAAAATAAATTAAATCTAAATATCGGATTTTTAGTGAAAAAGGAAGACTGTCCAATTGGAATTGGAACAAGTTCAGCAACAGTTGGGCATGCTATAAGTTTAGGACAAGCTGATGCGGTCACAATATTTGCAAAAAGTGCTGCTTTAGCAGATGCAGCAGCTACTAAAATTGGAAATTTAGTGAAAGGAGATGATATTGAAAAATCAATCAAGAAGGGCTTAGATGCAGTAGATGATATTGAAGGACTTAGGGGGGCTTTCATTTCTAGACAAAATAAAGTGGGTCAAACAGGAAAATTACCTGAATTAATTAGAATTGAAGGTAATAGAATGGATCTTTTAGGAAATAAATTAGGAGATGTTTTGATTGATGATTATGAGTTGTTTAAATAACCCAAAAGAGGGGTATTTCTTCACCATCAATCGTTTTAGCAGAATAGATTTTATTAATATATTTTAAGTTATAATACTGTTCAATTTCTTCTTCTGTTAATTCTCCAAATAAATCTAATCCTTTATTGATTATATAGTCATCCCCAAAAGTGAGATATACCTCTGAATTATATTCTTTTTTAACTTCTTTTAGAAGATTTATTCCACTTTCATTAATATGATTACTGGGGGGGAATAAATCAGTTTCGCTTTTTAGAAAATAAAAATTCTCCTCATACTGAAATGCAGCTGTTTTATTCTCAAACGGATAATAAAAATATTTAAATGCGTGTGTCCAGCCAAATTCAGTGATTATTACATTTTTGTGCTGAGAATTTTCTGAATACCATTGAATAGGGCTAGTATCTCTTCTATTAAGAGTAAATACTTGAAAACTAGTAGACTCATATATAAATGTCGTAAATAAAGAAAATATAATAATTGATAAAATAACTGCTTTCATTTTTAATGTTCCAATAGCTTTTATTTTAATTAGTTTATAAAGGTATGAGACAAACCCAATTACAATGATTGGTGGAGACAAATATAGAATTCGCTGCCAAATCATGTTACTAAGAATTAATAGGTTAAAAACAAAACCTATAAGTAGAATTACAAATAGACACAGCCCCCATAAAACAAGCGGTTTTCCTTTTGGTTTTTTCTGAAATAAATATAATCCCCATATAGCAAACGCAATAATTAATATTATTTCACTTACAAAAAACACACTGATTATTTCCAAATTTAAATAAGTAAGATTAACAATTGAAAAAACAATAAAAACCAAAACTAAAGTACTAAAAATTAGAGGGATGAGTATTGAATCTTCAATTTTTTTATAGTATTTCTTTTCTTTCCCTAATATTACCGATTTGTATCTCCCCCTTGTGAAATTAATTGATTTCTGTAATCTCCAGAAAAATATGAACCCTACTAAAATCCCTCCTGAGCCCACTAAGAGTAGTAGATACCATGGAAGATTGAGCGGTATAAAGAACCAATAATGACCACTCCCTATACCAAATACATTTAAAATTACAAATATTCCAAATAATCCAATTAAAAATATGAGATCAATCCCTCGCTTATAATCTTTTAAAAAATATACAATATAAACGAATATAAAAGAGAAGAGGAAGAATATTGTTGTAATAACATGAGTAAGAACTGCTGATATAAAAATAATAGTAGTTAAAACATATATATAAAACATTTTCGAATAGATAATCTTTTTAGTTGGGCGTTCTACTTTAGTAAAAGTCTGTAATCTGACATATAATAGAAAAAATATCATTAAACATTTAATCAAAGCTGATCCTGAAGGCCAATATTGAACCATCATCATTGAAAAACCTAATGATGAAAATTCTAATAAAAATACTCCGAAGAAAGCTAAATTCCTATTTTTAAAAATTCGAATTAAAAGATTATAGAAGATTAAACCAGATAAGAAAAAGGTGTATAATGGAAAATATTTCGGGATCATCGTGTGACTTATACCAGAAAAAAAGTGGATTACTGCTCCAAAAATATTTAATCCTAGTTCGGCGTGGTAGCCTTCAAGAGGAAGTATATTAATATCTGTTATAATCCTACTATTTAACATGTGTAGCCAAGGATCTGTTCCTATAAACATACTAGTTTTTACAATATTCAGAAAGCATATCAAAGTTATGAAGATAATAAGCAGAATTCCGTTTAGGGGAATCAACGTTATTAACTTCTTAAAAAAGGATGTTTTCTTTAGATCTCCAGTCTGTAAAGTGGAGTTTCTTGATCTTAAAAAATAAAAAGAGCCTTTATTCTTTTCACATAAAATTATATACATTATCATCGATAAAAATGAAACTAAGACCAGAAAAAAGAAATAGAAACTACTAAGAGGTAATCCTGTCCAATAACAAACATATCCAATAATAATATAAAAAGACGAGTTAACTACAATCGATAAACTTAATTTCTCTAGAGATGAAAATGTGCCATTATTGAAAATAATGAAAAATAAAGGGTAACAAGGTAGAAATAGAACACAGAATATGGTCCCTAAATTTACCATTGTATGGAAAGTAAAATCTAAGAATGGTACATCTTCCAATCCTAGAAGTATATCAATTTCAATTAAATTTAAAAATATGAATATCAGAGAGATTATGGAGAGTAAGAATATAAACAAATGAATTCTCGATTTAATCAAAGAATATAATTTTGATAATTTCAAATCAAATTTAACCATCTTTGTATCCAAATTTATTTTAATGTTAAACCAATTTTATACTCGTTACAATACCATTCCAAATAATCTCTTAATCCACTTTCTGGGGCATATTTTGGTATGAAATTTAATATCTCTTTAACTTTCGAAATATCAGCATAACTATGTAAAATATCACCCGGTCTTGGATCTTTGTAAATTAACTTTAAATTATCCTTATTCGTAAGTTTTAATAGTAATTTTGCAAGATCTGTAATAGTTATTGGCGAACTTGCTCCAATATTGAAAATCGCTCCTCCAGTATTACTCTCTGCTGCTAATATATTCGCTTTAATTACATCCTTTATATATGTAAAATCTCTTGATTGTTCTCCATCACCAAATATTATTAAATCTTGATTTCTAATGATTCTTCCTAACCAAATTGCAAGTACTCCACTATAAGTTGAATCTCTTTGTCTTGGGCCATAAACATTAAAATAACGTAAAGAAACTGTATCCATTCCATATGTTTCATAATAAGATTGCATATATGCTTCACATGCTAATTTTGCTACCCCATAGGGGGATATTGGTGATCTTTTCATATCTTCTTTCTTAGGGAGGGTAGGTGTATCTCCATAAACAGCTGAGCTTGAGGCAAAAATGATTTTTCTCACATCTCTGTGCCTAGCTGCGTTTAATAAATTAAGTGTACCATTAACATTAACGTCATTACAGGAATCAGGCATTAAAACTGATTGAGGAACACTAGTAAATGCTGCTTCATGATATACAATTTCAATTTCTTCTAAAACATCAATTAAAAAGTTAAGATCTCTTATATCTCCTTTAATAAATTGGAAATTTTTATTATCTAAAACTCCCGTTAAATTATCGAGTCTTCCGTTATAAAGATTATCAATTCCTATTACACTGGCACCTAATTCAAGTAATTCAATTGTTAAATTGCTTCCTATGAAACCCGCAGCTCCAGTAACTAATATTTTTTTACCTTTAAGGCTCATTATTTCAATTTTAAATATGTGTGATTAAAAATATACTCAAGTTTTTTATTGAACTTGATTTTTACAATAAGAAATTTTAGGTAAAATTAAAATGTTCAGAATGGGTCATCCCTTAAATAGGATTTAAAATATCTAATTTAAATCAGGCAGACATTTCATTAATTCTTCTTTATTTTGACAAACTATTGTCCATTTAACACATCGTTAAATATTTGTAGATTATCTTAATTAAGTAAATTGATACAAATTAGGTTTTTCTTTCAAAATTTATGTATAATTATAGAAAAAATAAAAAAAAGTAAAAAATTATAGATATTCTTTTTTCTCTGGAAGGCTTTTAAAATCTGCTAAAAGAACTAATCCCCCGACAAGTGCGACAATTATCCATAGTATGAATGCTGCCCCAGAACCTACTGATCCTATTAGTGCTCCTGATGTAAAAGATGTGACTGCTGCACCAAGATAGCCACATCCGTCAATAAATCCAGTAGCGGCAGATGCAGCTTTTCTTGTACTGAATTCCATTGGTATAGTAGAAACTAAAAGTGCATGAGGGGCAAAGTTCAGTATTCCTATCAATATCAATACTGGAATCCCAAAGACCATATCTAGAGGAGGTAGCAATGTATACAAGAATAAAGTTAACGACAGTAGAATAAAAAAAGCACAAATTACGGGTATTCTTCTTTTACCCATAAATTTATCAGATATCCAGGCTCCAAGAATAACACCAATAACTCCACCGATGGGATAGAATATAGATTTCCATATAGCAAAAAAGTCTCCTTCAGTTACTATTATTAATGGAAGCCAATCGGTTAAACCATACCTAACCATATTTAAACAGAATAATCCAAATGCAGCAAAAAGAACTGTTCTTGTTTTAATCACTTTTTCAAATGTGTATTTAAATCCTAAAAATTCGTCATCTCGACATTCTCCTAATTCAATTTTACCTTCACATTCTTCTTCTATAGTTGGTAACCCACATTCTTCAGGAGCGTTTCTAGCACGCAGATAAAAATGAATTGCCATGAAAAACATGATAACTCCGGGAACCACAAAAGCAAACCTCCAATTTAAACCGAAAGTTTCAGTTATCAATATGGCTATGAGCCATGATACTACACCCCCAAGTAAATATGATGTAGCAAGCCTACTAGACCACTTCCCTCTTTCGTTTGGAGGATACCAATTTGCAATTGTTTTTACAGAAGGTGCCCATCCCATTGATTGGAAGTATCCATTCAATCCCCATAAAAGGAATGCTAGCCAGATAAATTCAAATGCAGCTCCCATAAATAAATTTATCACTGAAGAAACTATCAAGCCTATAGCAATAAATTTTCTCGCACCAACTTTATCACCTAAGAAACCGTTGATAAATTGTCCAGCTGCATACGCAAGAAAAAAAGTTGTTCCGATAAGCCCCATTACTGCTGGTGTAATACCCAATTCTGCCATTAAAAGGGGTTTTGCAATAGAAAGGTTAGCACGACCTATATAATAAATCATGTAAGTGATCCACACTGTGAAGAATATTCGTAGTCTCCATGACTTATATTTCTGCTTTACTTCATTTTCATTAGTAGCCATTATTTTTCCACCATTTTTTTTTGTATTTTTATATTTTTCCATCTCTGATTAATTGCTGAGCAAATTCATAATCTTCCTCAGTATCCATTTCCACCCATTCTCCTTTTACATCCACTGAATGCATTGAATAACCTCTGGAAATAAGTTCCTCAAGCATATCTGTTAAGTATGCCTTTTGCATTGATGTGGCATCATGGAATCGCCCTTCAAATTTACAGGTTTTATTATACTTAGCACGATTGTAATTTCGCATCAAAATTTCTGCTCCTTTTTTAGAAAATTTCCCAAGACCAATGAATTCTCCATATCCCTCATCAGGATTATAAAATTTTGATAGATGAATGATCTTACCATGTTCTACAATTGCTAATTCAGCTTCGTCTGTAGGATGCTTCGTGCGGCCTTCATATCTTTTCCTCCAATCAGTATCTACAATAAAACTAAAATCATGAGGTGAATCCAAGAGTTTTTTAACAACATTTTTGCTGTACAGAATATCTGAATATGTGAAAATAAAACCATCTTTCATTGCATCCTCAGCGTAAAATAAGGATTCTAGAATATTATTGTTATAAAAATCATCATTATCATAGTATGATATATTTGGTAAGTCAATTTTATCTTTTTGATATCCGCGAACAATTGCAAAATCATTTAATCCATGGTGACGAAAAACATCCATTGTTCGTTCAAGTATGCTTTTCCCTTCAATTTCTAATAAACACTTTGGTTTATATTCCGTTAGAGGTCTTAATCTGGTACTCGGACCTGCAGCTATTATAATTACTTTCATTTCTTTTACTTCCTTGTTTTCTTCATATCGTCTTACAATTCGCTCTAAAAGCGAAATATGCTCATTAAATTTTTCAGATGTTTTTTTATATCCGATTTTTTTGACACTCTCATAAATTTTCTTAATATCTTCAAGATCGGAATATTTTTGTTTTGGCATATAACTAAATAAATAGTTTATTAACCTTACAAGTGCAGTTACCTATAAAAACTTTTAGGAATTTGATTTTTATAAGATTTTTTAGTTAAATTGAATATCATGAAATTTTATATAGGTAAATAGATTAGATATTCATTAATTTATTAGGTATTAGGATTATATTTTACCTAACTTTAAATATCTCTTTTTTTCTTATTCATTATTCAATTAAAACTCTTATGAAAGTCAAAAGAAAATTTTTATTTTTCAATAAGATCTTGAGAAAAAAACAGGAATTATCTTTCAATAACCAACTTATAAATTAGCTAATGCTAGCAAATATTAGTTACTTGTAATATTTTCTTGCATGTTTGTTGAAATATAATGGGAAATATAAAATCCAAACTACAATCTCTTTCCATCTCTGGAATAAGAGTTTTCTCCGAGCCCAAACTGACCTCAGTACAAATTTTAAGTATCCAGTTTGATTTAATTGATTAGATACTTCATTTAATTCTGTATCTAAGATTATGAATCTCTTCGTATACTTTTTGTATTTTCGCATTAATTTTTTTATACCAATTCCAGTTAATCTGTTATAAAAAAGGATGGTTATACAATTTTGCTTATCACTTAAATCAAGTTTACTTATTCCCGGATTATTGATGATTGTATTGTATTGTCCAAGCTTTTCCTTAAGGAATCTGACTAATTGAGGTGGAAATTGTTTTGGAATAATTACATTTTCTGATTTTAATTTAGGTAAAACACTCTTCTCAAAGAGAGAAAGCAATAACGATTGAAATGTTTTATATGCTTTTAATTCAGATTTTAAATAAAACTGATATAATTCATTAAATATTTTATTATGATCACTTTTAACGTCTTCCTTTTCTAAATGATCTTCAGTTAAATTATACAATGAAAATATCCCATTATTATTGACTAGTTTCCAATTAGATTTAATTATCATAGTTCTTTTAACTGCCTGAAACATTAAATAACAATCTCCACGGATGGATCTATTCCTATTTACATCAACTCTCTTCTCGATTAACTCTCTAAATGAAGATGAGTCTCGTTCATATGATATATTGATATTGAGGTAATCAAGAACAGTTTCCATCAGATCAACCAGATAAACTCTTTCTTCAATAAGTCTTGAGGAAGAGGAGGTCAATTTTGAAGGTAATTTTATAAATAAAATTGGTTGCATTGAAGATTGGTGAATATCGTCAAAATGTAATAATTTTGTTTTCTTATATAAATTCTTATCATAAAAACCATGGTCAGAATTGATAATAATTACAGAATTTTCCCAATAATTATTCTCTTTTAAATAATCGATAATTTTCCTTAAAAAGTGATTAGTTTTTGGACCGCTTGGCCTGAAAAAGGTGAATAAAAAATTTTTTTCACTCGGATCGAATTTCTCAACTTTTTGGATGAAATATTGATAAACTTCCTTAGCATCCAACCAATGATCTCCTTTGTACATATCAGTTTCATAAAAAGGGTTAAGGATATCTTTTAGAATTACAGCTTGTTCTCTACCGAAGATAATTGATTCAACTTTATAATCTTCCTTCTTTAAGGGTTCTATAAAATTCTGGTATTTTAAGCTGGGTAGGTTTTCAATTGAACGATAATAATCAGGAAATATATAATAGGGAAACCTTCCTGTTAGGAATGAGAAGAGTGATAAATTTGTTGAAGGAAATTGAGAAATACAATTATCGAAATAAAAACCCTCATTACTCTTTTTTAATTCTTTATAGGCTGGAAGCAAACCATGTAAGTCTTCTCGTTCATAATTGCAAATTGAATCAGTAACAATCCAGATTATATTCATTTTCACACCTAGTTCCAATTACTCAGATTTCAAAGTATTCTTGTCTCCTAGTTTTTGTACATCTTTTTCGATATTTTTTCCTTTTAACACCATATAGGTAGAAAATACTAAGAGTAAAAAGACCACATATGCAATTGTAATAATCTCTAATATCATAATAGTATTAAAATTGAAAAAGAGTAAGAATCCAATAAAAAACACGGTTGTAGTAAGATGAGTATGACTGAATGCATTAATAAGATTAATAAAAACACTTCTTACCTTCTGTAAAAATGTTTTTGCGGGAGATGGAGTATTATCAATATCATCAAATTCTTTGACTCCTTTTTTAGTTTCTCCTTTAGCGAACGCGATTATTGAGATTTTTCTAACAGTTCTTATCCCTAGAAGGAAAAACGTGGCGATAACACCAAAAATTATGTAAAGGAATTCAGAATTGATCCTAAAGATGCTATACGTAAATGAAAAGAAAAACCATCCCTGAAAGAATAAATGTGCAACCTCATCGTAATATATCCCTCGTAGAGAAGTTTGTTTTTTATATCTGGCCACTTCTCCATCAACCTCATCGGAAATATAATAGATATACAAAAGAATAAAGCCTATAATAATGAATAATTTATTTCCTACTGCGATGAACAGCAATCCTGTCAAACCTATTAAAAGCCCAGTGATAGTTATAAAATTTGCTGTTATTCGTGTCTTTACCAGTATCCAAGTTATGTATCGTGAGAAAAACGTAAATACAGAATGCCACCAATCTTTTTTCTCCCTTCGTTTTTCAAGTTTACTTCCTTGAATAATCTGCTTAAATTCCTTAAAGCTTTCTCTTGGCATTTTATATCAAAAAATAATATTTATATTTAAAAAAATTGGATAATTTATAATTTTAATCATAGATTTGACTTTTAACTTTTTAAAGAATAAAAGTCTATAGTTATTTATAAATTTCTAAATTAATTTGAGTAGATATGGGAGAAACTGTTAAATATCAGCATGAAATTGACTGTCTTAGAGGATTATGTATTATAATCATTATGTTAAGGCATACTAAAGTGTTTTGGTATGCGGATTCAGGAAGTTTTCCGGATATTTGGTTTCATGGGTGGACGTTTTTCGCTGTTCCGGTTTTTTTCTTTATCTCGGGTTTTTCATTAACATTGAAATATGGAAAGTCTATTGAATCAATAGATTCAAAATCATTTTATAAGAGAAGAATTTTGACACTTTTGCCCCTCTACTTGATTTGGTCGTTTCTATACTTCTTAATTTCTGATTTTGATAAAGAATTTTTTGGTTTTTTTTTATTAGAATTCCTTGTTAGAACACCAATAGGCGCTGTTTTAACCATTTGGTACATTTTTGTGGTTTTTCAATTATACTTGCTTTATCCTTTAATTTTAAAACGATATAAAAAATTAAGTTTTAAAATGCAGCAAATTTTAATAATTGGAATTGTAATTTCCATGTTACTGAGTTATTTAATTGGCGATCTTTTTACGGATATTGTCTTTTTTTATCTACATTTTGGTCAATGGTTCATATATTTCTTAATTGGAATTAACGTTGCATATTATTGGAAGGAAATACAAAATTTTCTCAGAAAAAATGTATATTTTAAAATCACTATCTCTATTTTATTCTTAATTTCATTTGCTACACTCCCTTATTTTGTAGTTCAAACTTATCCTCGCAAACCTGCAGCCTGGATTTTAAACAACATTATAACTATTTTTTTCCTCCTAATGGTCTTCAGTCAAAGAAGAATATATGTGAGTCCCTTCATATCAAAGAATCATGTAGGTACCGAAAGCTTTCAATTGGAGCAGGATTTTGCTACAAAAAAACTTAATTTTGAAGGAAGAATATTTGGGTATTTCTCAAAATTTCTCTATATTAACGGTCAATTCTCTCTTGGGCTTTTCCTTTCCCATAGATTCTTTATGCAAGTTGTTTCATTGATTTTCTTAAACTTCTTTGGAATAGATATCGATCCATGGCGAGAAGCAAATTCTCGATTTGATGCATTTTTAATATCTATTCTTTATTTTGTTTTAGTTTATATCATGTGTATGATTTTTACCTATCTTATGTGGAAACTTCCTAAAAGTGAATATATAATTGGTAAAAAATCATTATGGCTCTCCATTGAAAAACGTGAAGTAATAAAGTATAACAAAAAAAGTCTAAAATTTGAAGGAAACAACTAAAAATCAAAATAACATGTCTATTACTAATTCATTAAATCAATTGCAAATAAATCCAAAATCTATCATAAACTTAATTTAAAATTCATTCTTTTCTTTTTCAAATTTTTGTATTATAATTAAATGTTCTATTTTCAATATGGAAAATAATTCAAAGGATCAACTACCAAGTGATATTCAAGAATACAGAAATTTAGCAACCAACACAGTTTTTTCTTTTTTGTTAAATTACAGTTCACTTTTTTTTACATTTATATACTCATTTCTAATGGCACGGTTATTTAAAGATGATATTTGGGGCTTTTTGATAATCGCAACATCTTATATAATGATAATTGTAACAATTTCATCGTTATTGCCTCCTGGTTTAAATTTTGCTCTAAACTACTACATTCCACATTATTTGGTGTTAAATGAAAAATCCAAGATAAAATCACTAATTAAAAATTCGATTATAATAAAATTAGTCTTTCTTGTTCCTGTATTTGTGGTAAGTATACTTGTCTTTATATTGTTCGGGGTGATATTTCAAATTAGTTTGGAAGATAGGGTCTCTCTCTTATATATAATGTCTCCTTTGATTTTTATTAATAGCTTAAATTATATTTTGAATTCAATAAACAGAGGATTTAGTAGATTTAATTACAATTTACTTTTTTTAATCGTAAAGAATGCAATACATATTATTCCTCTACTTTTATTCTTTCTTCTAAGAATCAGCATCCAAGTAGAGATGGTTGCATTAATAATATTGATTTCTGGTTTGGTTCCCTTTATACTTAATTCTTTGTTTATTTTTTTTATGATTCACAGAATTGAACCTAGTGGAAATGAGCCAGATTCATTTAAAAGTGATCTCTCTAAAACGGTTAAATACGGGAGTTTTATTGGGTTAACTGATCTTATTGATAGGCTTTGGAAAGAAGCTCAACTTCAAGGAATTGGATTCTTTAAATCCTCTGACATTGTCACTGGTTATAATATATCTTTCAATTACCAGAAAATTAGTGATTATTCTATAACATCCTTCAACTTACCCTTACTAACATCTTTAACAACGCTGAACGCGCAACAAAATTACGAGCAAGCTAGTTTAGTCTATAGAATTGCTTATAAAATGACATTATTTCTACTCTTAATTATTTCAGGAATTTTATTCTTCAGTGTGGAATTTACTATAGACTTTGTGTTTCTTGAAGACCGGTTAATTTATTCTAATCTTCTTAAATTAATTGTCATTGCTTCAATTTTTAAGGTTTTGGGATTGTACCTTCAAACATATCTCAACGCTCAACATAAAGTTAAAATCTCGTTAATCTTGAAAATAATATCCATGATATTCACTATCCCCTTGTTTTTTATCGGGTTAATTTATCTTGGAGTGGAAGGAGCAATAATTTATGGATTAATTATCGGAAATATTATTTCTATAGTAATTCAAATATATGCAACTTATAGAGTTGCAAATATTAAACTGAACATTAAAAAAATTATAGTTCAGTACCTTACTTTCTTTACATCATTGGTTATCACTATGCTGTTAAAAGAGTATATATTTAAAGATGCAAGTCTAATTCTACTCGATAGGATAGGTTTATCCCTTATTAAAAATTTTGATCTTCTCTCCATTATATCCTTCCTTTTACTCTTTTTACTAATGAACGTATTATTAAAAACTGTTACCTCTTCCGATATCATATATTTTGAATCATACTTCCAAAAAGATAGATTTTTTGATAAAATAAT
>Ga0209976_10001263_pt1 | contig 15064 bp, 15 predicted proteins | sample SumtaG_FD_182806 | JGI IMG/M metagenome (GOLD analysis project Ga0209976, IMG submission 182806) | Deep subsurface microbial communities from Indian Ocean to uncover new lineages of life (NeLLi) - Sumatra_00157 metaG (SPAdes) (version 2) | ecosystem: Environmental > Aquatic > Marine > Oceanic >...
ATAAACAAGATCCGAAAAAATTAAAAGAAGATGTTGCAGAGTTTAGAAAGAATTTCAATGAGGTTCAGTATTGCTTTCAAATTCCTAATAAAGCTTATGAATATCTAAAGCTTTTTTAATTTCTTTTAGAATTTTTAAAACTTTTAGTAAAACTTATTTTTTAGTGTGTATTTTAGTAAGTATTCAAATCACCTAAATTTTGAATCTTATGAACCTTGAAGTGCTTGAAAAAAACGATACTAAACTCGTTTTTGTCGTTAGTGGGATTTCAATAGAAATGATAAATGCTATTAGAAGGATAATTCTGTCTCAAATTCCTGTAATGGCAATCGACGAAGTTATTATTTTAAAGAATGATTCACCTCTCTATGATGAAATTGTCGCTCATAGATTAGGTCTAATTCCTTTAAAGACTAATTTAGATATTTATAATTTGCCACGGGACTGTGAGTGTGGAGGATACGGATGCGCCCTATGTCAAGTATCCTTAACCTGCGAATTTACAAATACTACTAATAAACCAATGATTATATATTCAGGCGAATTAAATTCTAATGACCCTGATGTTATTCCAGTGCATAATGAAATTCCAATTTTGAAGATAGATAAAAATTCTAAAGTAATTATTGAAGCATATGCTATTCTCGGAACTGGAAAAGACCATGCAAAGTTTTCAGCTGTTTCGAATTGTGCATATAGGTTTTATCCAGTAATTGAATTCGATGAATCAAAACTTACTGACATAGAGGAGCTAAACCTTATTGTAAAAATGTGTCCAGAAAAGTTATTTGAATTAACAAATAAGAAGTTAAAATTAAAGGACGATTATTGGAAAACTTGCACTTTATGCAAATCCTGTGAGGAAAATTCCGATGGTAAAATTAAGGTTAGTTGGAAGGATACTACATATATTTTTACCCTTGAAAGCGATGGAGTGCTTCCTTTCGATGTGATAATTAAAAAAGCTTTTGAAATATTTTTAAATAAAATTTCAGAATTTACTGAAAAACTCGAAGAGATTGAAATCTCTTAAAAGATTATAAAAAATTTATTAAATTATAATATATTTAAGGAATTGAAATGTCGCATAAAATTTCCGGACCTTCTGATTATTTTATAAGGAAGCTGATAAGAGATTTATGGAAAACAAAAAGAAGAATATGGAGAAAGGTTTCGAAAAAATTATCAGGTCCACGGAGAAATCGAATTGAAGCTAATTTATACAGAATCAATAAGAAAACAAGTAATAACGATGTTATAGTAGTTCCGGGCAAAATCTTAGGGATAGGAGAATTAGACCATAAGCTTACTATAGCGTGCTTGAATTCTTCAAAATCAGCACAAAAGAAAATTGAAGCTTCTGGAGGCAAACTTATTTCGATTGAAGAATTATTAGAGCAAAACCCTGAGGGGGAAAAAGTAAAAATATTTTACTAAAAATGAATAAATTATCAAAAAGAGCGTTAAATTTATGCTAGAATGTCAATTATTAGATGCTAGAAATAAAATATTAGGTCGCTTTTGCAGTCAAGTTGCCAAAAAAGCTCTCTTGGGGGAACAAATAGTTATAATTAATGCTAAAGATGCCATAATAAGTGGAACAAAAAGCAATATTCATGAAAAGTACTTATCGAAACTTAACATCAGTACTGCTACCAATCCCCGAAGAGGACCGTTTTGGCCAAGAAGACCTGATACTTTTATGAGAAATGTTATTAAAAAGATGCTTCCGAGAAAAAAGTTCCGAGGAAAGGAAGCATTAAAGCGGATTCATATATATATTGAAGATATTCCTGAACGTTTTAGCCATAGATATAAGAATTTAACACCAAATGAAATAAATAATGCAGATAAAACACGTCTTTCTTATTATAATAAATTTATCACATTGGAAAATTTATGTCTTAGAATTGGTTGGAAAAAAAGAGAAATCGAGGCGTAATTAAATGTCTGAAAAAGCAAAGCATGTACAGTCATCAGGAAAAAGAAAAACAGCTATAGCTAGAGTTGTTTTAACATATCCTGCTAAAGGTCAAATAAAGATAAATAACATTCCCTTAGACTTATATGAACCAGAAATAGCAAGATACAGAATACAAGAGGTCTTAGAGGTTGCCAAGCATCCAAAATTGGAAAAATGTAATATCAAAATACGAGTTAAGGGCGGTGGTACAATGGGACAAACTGATGCAGTAAGAATCGCCATTGCAAAAGTTATAAATAAATTTATCGGGACAAAGACTATAGAAAGAACTCTTAGAGAATACGATGAGCATCTTTTGAGTGGAGATTCAAGAAGAACTGAGCCCAAAAAGTTTGGTGGTAAAAAAGCTCGAGCAAGACGCCAAAAATCGTTTCGCTAATATCTTGGAAACAAGTTTTTTTATCGTATTTTTGAAATTTCTTAATTTATAATAATTTAATTTATTATCTCGATATTTGCACCTAGATTAATTAAATCCTCAATAAAATTGGGATAAGAATCACTTATAATGTCTATATTATGCATTGTTGAGCTATTATTTGAATACAGTGCGGCTATAGTACAAGCCATTGCTATTCTATGGTCATCTTCATGATCTATTTCAGATCCATTCAAATTGCTATGATAAATTGTTAGTTTATCTTCTTTATCATCAACTTTAACTCCCATTTTGGTTAATTCCCTAGCCATAACGGAAATTCTATCACATTCTTTAAGACGTAAATTCGATGCGTTGAAGAGTGTCGTTTTTCCCTCAGCAATCGCACCAACAACACATAGTAATGGAAACAAATCTGGAATTTCTTTGCAATCGATATCTATTCCGCGTAAATGGTATTTTGAAATGTTGCCATTAATAATAACTTGATTTTGTTTTTGATTGATTTGAATATTTGCCCCCATTTTTTGTAAAATTTCGATTATTCGTTTATCTCCCTGTGGATTTTGGGTGTTTAAGTTATTAATCTTAACATTAGAATCCTCAAGAGCCAATGCGGCAGCTGCAATAATAAATGCTGCTGATGAGAAATCACCCGGAATTTCATATACTTGTGGCCTATATTTCTGTCCACAAGGTATATAATATTTTCCTTTCTTTTCATTATCAAGTTCTTCTAAAATATTTATGCCAAATGATGACAGGACATCCATAGTAATTTTAATATAGGGATGAGAAACTAATGGAGTTGTTAATTCAATTTCAATCCCATCTTTATTATCACATTTTAATAGACTGCTAATAAACAATAATGCCGTAATAAATTGGGAACTAATATCTCCTTGAATTTTAACTGAATCGCATTTATTACTTATTCTCTTAACTTGCATTTGGTCCTTTTCTAAGCTATATTTTGCACCCAGAGATTTTAAGCTCTCTAACAAAGGACGAATAGGGCGATTTCTTTTTAAAAATTCTCCTGTAAAAGTCAAACCATCCTTAATTAAAAGACTTAATGCACTAAAAATTCTTAATGATGTTCCCGAGTTTTTACAATCAATAATCTCTTTATAAGAATCAAAGGAATCTCTTTTTTTTTCAACGATATAAGTATTTTTTGATTCTTCTAAAATCTGTACCCCTAATAATTTTAAAATTTCAATAGTTATTCTAACATCACCAGAAGTTAGTGGATTTTTAATTACTGATACACTGTCAGCAAGACTAGCGGCTATAAAAGCTCTATGAGAATAACTTTTAGAGGGTGAAGCTTTGAGTTCACCATTTAAGCTTTTCGAAGGAGTTATTTTTATTGAAGTCATCAAATAAATAATAGAAAGATATAGATTTAATATTAATTAAAGTGTGACACATTTGGCGTATAACTTTATTAAGAATCGCATAGAGTATTAATTTAATGGTATATAGGATAAAAAAAATTCGAAAGCGATCACTTCTATTGCTAATGCCAATTCTTCTATTAGGCGTCTTCTCATCCCTTTTAATCGTAAATAGAAGTCAGGGTTATTTATATTATGAAAGAATCGAATTTGAATATGATGATACAAAATTTCACGCTAATTTATATCATCCTACTAATAAGATTGATTTTCAAGATAAGCAACCACTGGTGATATATATTCATGGATTTAGTGGGCAGAAAGATAGAGACTTGCGAATTCCTTTAGAACTCACGAAAAGGGGATTCTTTGTTGCATGCGTTGATATGCCTGGTCATGGAGAAAGTGCGAATTCAGACTTGTTAGATATTGATGAAGACGGCGATTTCGTGGCAACTCAAATGTGTTCAAAATTATTAGATAAGATTGAAAATTTAGGCGTTTATTCTCAAATTGATGAGGATCAAATAGGATTATTAGGATTTTCTTATGGAGGATACGTTGCTCTTATGAATGGTCTTTACGATGACCGATTCAAAGTAACTGTAACATGGGCCGGAGTAGCTGATGTAACTAAACCATATAAAGGTGCTGATATAAGTGATAGACAAAAAGACCTACTCCACGAAAATAACCCTGTAGAAGTTATGAACAATGGTTCAAAACAACCAGATAATTTGTTGTTGATTGTTCATAAGGAGGATTATTGGTATAAATATAATAAAAGGTTACATGAATTAACTGATTGTAAATGGGAAGTATTGACATATCCGGTAGGTAGTGTGGGGGAAGCACATCTTCTTTTATCAGATAAAGTTATAATTAAAACAATCACTTGGTTTGAAGATGAGTACTTCGATTCAACATCTAAAAACGGACCAATTGAGCTCTCTTATCAACTAAGCTATCTTCTAATCTTCTTGGCAATGATTGCAATTTTTATCACGACATTTTCTTTAATGATTTATTTTTCAAAATATCTTCTAAAAAAAGGAGGGCTGATTTCTACTCAACCCCCACCTAAAAAAGCTGTTTTGTCAAAAACCAAAACATCAGAAAGTTCGGCAAATTCGGTCAGAAAAAAGCATATTTTGGTATTTACCTTATCAATCTTTATATTCGTAAGTATATGGATTTTATGTTCCCTGTTATTTGGAATAGCGGCTTTTTTGTTTGCGTCAGGGCTTAATATTTTAATTTATGTGTTCTTTATTAGAAAGATACTGCGTAAAAAGGAGCCAAAGCGAGAAGAGAAATTGAACTTCAAAGACCGAATATCATCATATTTTAAATCTAAATCCACCAAAAGATCTTTAGGATACGCTGCCTGTTGTGCCGGAATCTTTTTGGGGTTATATTTTTCTTTTGCTCTATTATACCCGTTTTATTTGGTTTATCCCCATACCTTTCTTGCTTTTGTTCTGGCAATAATTTATTTTCCGTTATATTTATCAACGGAGATTTTTTACAGAAAAACACTCTATCCATCATTAAAATTTATCGAATCCAGAAAGAAGCGCACTTTCATTGTTACCATTACTACAATATTCATACAAATTTTTTTAATGATTCTAATGCTGTCATTTTTAGCGTGGCCAGTTTTAATAGCTACATATATAGCGTTTATGATATCATCACTTATGAACGGCATTATATATCATAAAACGGAGAAGTTAGGGGAGGTACTTTTAAACTCTTTTATAATATTAGGTATATTTTACGGTGCTACAATGTCTTTCTTATTAAACTTGATTTTGATAATAAGTTAATATACTTTATTCTATCTATAGTAGTTTTTACTCTTCTTTTTTAATCTAATAGTAATCATATATAGTTGATTTTTAAAGTACCAGCTATAGTTATGTTTATTGGGATCCTAATCTATACAAAATATCCTTTGAAAGGAGAACGTTTAAGAAAAGTAAAGGAAGAAGTTCTTCGAATGCATGAGGAGAAAAAAAAAGCTTTTTAGCGGCAGAAAGTCTAAATTATCCAAATTTTTTCTTTTATTCTTATTCTTAAATTATTTATATAATAAATGGAAAATATAATCAAGTAAAAACATTTATAGATAAATTATATATTCTAAAAATAAGATAAATCGCAATTTCCAAATTAAAAAAAACTGAAAATATCTTGGGAGATAATACTTTTGGAACGAGATTTAAGATAACCTCGTTTGGTGAAAGCCACGGAAACTTGATTGGAATTATTGTTGATGGTGTCCCTGCCGGGCTAGAGTTCGATTTAGAGTTCATACAGAACGAATTAAATAAACGTAGACCAGGGCAATCTCAATTAACATCATCTCGCTCTGAATCTGATAAAGCTAAAGTTTTATCTGGAATCTTCAATGGGAAAACTACCGGAGCTCCCATTTGCCTAATAATTGAAAATGAGGACGTAGATTCTTCAAAATATGAAAAATTTAAAGATTTTTTAAGACCCTCCCAGGTGGATTATTCAGCCCTAAAAAAATATGGTGGATTTGCAGATTATAGAGGCGCTGGGCGATTTTCAGGTCGAATCACGGCAGGATTTGTGATGGCGGGAGCAATTGCTAAGCAAGTATTATCGAAATACGATATTGGTGTATTTGCTTATACTAAAAGTATTGGAGATATTGTTGATGAAAAAGTATATTATATTGATAATTTCCAAAAGTTTACAGAATTACGAGAAAAATCTCCTGTAAGAACTTTAAATTCTAAACAATCAAAATTAATGGAGCAGAAAATAGAGCAGGTTAAATCTCAAAAGGATTCCATTGGTGGAACCATTAAATGTATAGTGAATAATTTTCCAGAAGGAATTGGTGGGCCAATATTTAGCAGCCTTGAATCTAATATAAGTAGGGCAATATTTTCTATACCTGCAATAAAAGGAATAGAATTTGGAGCTGGTTTTAAAGCAGCGAAAATGAAAGGCTCTGAACATAATGATCCTTGGACCATTAAAGATGGAAAAATTCAAACAACTAAAAACGATTCAGGGGGCATAATAGGAGGTATTTCTACGGGAATGCCCATTGAATTTAGCGTAGCAGTTAAACCAACCGCGACGATAGGAATTCCTCAAAAAACGGTAAATATTGAAACTATGAAAAACACTGAAATAGAGATTACCGGTAGACACGATCCTTGTATAGTTCCAAGAGCTATTGTAGTCGTAGAAGCTATGACGGCTATAGTTTTATTAGATTTCTTATTAATTGAGGGAAAAGTCCCATCAGTATTTAAATCTTAAAATCTGAGATGTTCATTAGAGTTTTCTAATTTCTTCTTTAACTTTTTCTAATTCTCGCTTTATTGCTCTCTCTTTAACCTTTAATTCTCTTTTTAATTTTGATTTCAATATATTTTTCTCTAACGAAAAGATTGGTGGTGTTTTGGGTTGTTTTATATATCCTAGTTCTTGAAAAATTGTCTCAACCTCCGGATTATAGAATTCTGATATTAGAATAGTGCGCTCTTGTTTAATCGACTTTTCAGCTGCGAGTGAAATAACGCATGCTTCTCTTGCGATTGATAAATTTGCATAAGGTTGTTTTCTCGTTTTTATACATTCCAGAAATGCCCGTCTTTCAGCTTGAACTCCAATATGAACAAGACCCTCATTATCAGAATAATAATCAACCTTGACTTCTTTTTTTCCCCCCACTGGACCCCCCGCAATGATGAGGTTGGAATCGTCCTTTGCTAAGGCCCATGCACCGTTATTGCCCATAATCCCAATTTCGAGTCCTTCTATTGGGCGAATTTCATACATACACAATCCTAAATTCCCCTTGGCTCCATTCTCATATTCAATTAAAACATTGGCGTGATCTACAATAGTTGGATCTTTTAAAGGTTCCCCTTTATATGAAGAATAGGGGCATTGAATTTTATGTCCTGGTTTATAAGTATGCTGTCCTCCCATTGCAAAGACTTTTTTTGGAGGAGAACGAATAAACCAACTAAAAAGATCAAAATGATGACAATTCTTATCTAAAATTGCTCCTCCTGATTTTTTTTCATCAAAAAACCAAGGGCTTGGAAAATTATCTCTATATTCTTTACAGTATGCCATCATAACATTTCCGAACGTCCCCTTTTCAATCAAATGAGCCATAGTCCGATAAAGATTGGAATATCTATAGCCCAAGCCCACCTGTAGAATCCGATCGGTATTTGCATACGCTTTAATGACTTTATCAGTTTCCGCTATGGTAGGTGCTATCGGTTTTTCTAAAAAAACATCTTTATTTGCCTTTAAGGCATCAATCGCGATTTGAGTATGAAACTTAGTAGGAGTGGCAATGACAATCGCATTGACCTCAGACATTTTTAATATTGCTTTATAATCAGTAAATAAATTTGGCGAGTTTTTTCGAAATACATGTTGACTAATTTCCAGTTGCTTTTCGTTGGGATCAGCTATGGCTACAACTCGGCAATCTGATAGCCTATCAAAGCCACGGCAATGATCTAATCCATGAATCCCAACACCAATTATACCAATATTTATCATTATATCCACCTATGTCGATTTAAAATAGATTTAATTACTATTATAGTAAAAATTAATATTTTGTTATTTGAATAGTCCAATCTTTTCGTTTTGAATAATTTTATTATGTTGGAGTATATTTAATAAATTATATTTTAAATTTAAATTTGGAATATAACAATAATGAGTAAAAAAATCGACACGTCAGATCAGTTTATACAGTTCTATAAGAAAAAAGGAGATTATCTTATCTCTCTCGTAGATAATCATTATGCCAACAGGGAATATAAAAAATGTCTTGAATTATTGAATCAAGCATATGCCATGTACCAAAAAGGTAGTTATACGGAAGATATGGCAAATACTAAGAAAAGATTTGATGATATTAAAGAAACGCATTTTAAAAAAAAGGAATAATATTTTCTTACTACATTTTTAATCTTTCCATTATTTTTTCTATGTGTGTTCCTTTCCAATACACTTTTTTACACTTTGTACACTGATAGAAATCCTCAATATACTTGAAAGTTTCAGGTTTTACATCATTTATTATATTGTTTTTGTTCCTTACTTTTTCTAAGGCTGAATTGCAAACGGAACAACGGGCTTTTTGCATATTAAAATTGTATTCTAAATTTAATATATTTTTAAGTTGATTTAAAAAGTTGTACACGCCCTCTCCTTCCAAATAAATACTCCTCTCCTTATATTTCTTATAAAAGGCATAATCTCTCGTTATAATAACGCGATTATTTTCAAGCGCGTACTCGGCCAGTTTTTCATCCGGAACGGGGCTAACATTGAAAAATTCTTCTAAATCGTTGGCATACACAGTGTCATATCCGAATATGCGGAGTAGGCGTGTAAGTCTACCGTACATGGAATCTGTTAAAAGTTTTATCTCTTTCATCTCTATTATATATTCGATCTAGATCAAATAAATTATTGGAAGATTATTTAAATTGTGTAAATGACTTATTTTAATATATTAGATAATAGTGACTCTTAATTTGGAAACAAAAGAATTAATGGAAAAAGCGGTGAAATTTCACGGTCATGCTTGCCCTGGGGTGGCAATAGGAGTGTTAGTTTCAAAATTCATATTGGAACATGGAAACGATTTCTCATTGGACGAAGAGATTGTCGCAGTTGTAGAAAACGATAACTGCAGCATTGATGCAGTACAGGCTTTACTCGGAACAACATTTGGTAAAGGAAATTTAATTCATCTTGATTACGGCAAAAATAATTTTACCTTTTATAACCGAAATAATAAGAAATCTGTAAAGTTATCTTTGAAGAATATTAGTTTTGGAAGTAGGGATTTACCCCGGGAAGAGAGAATCCAAAAGTTACTTGATGCGAAACCCGAAGACATTTTCAACATCGAAGAAGTTAAATTTGATCCACCCCAGTTAGCTCAAATTCACGAATCGATATTATGCGAAAACTGCGGGGATCCTACCATGAGTACGCGCATTAAAGAATTTAAGGGTAAAAAAGTATGCGTACCTTGTTATGAAAAATTAATGTAAAATTTACCTTTAAACGATATGGAACTCTTAAAAATTAAAATATTTATTAATTAATTACTAAAATTAATTATTACTTAATTACTAAAATTAATTATACTTTTGATGGTTTAAATTTTAAAAACTTTTACATAATGATAATAAGAGAATTTTCTGAGCAAGATATTAATGAAATCACCTCTTTGATGAAAAATTTATGCATAATGAAAAACCAGGCGTTTGATGAGGAGAGGTGGAGGGCTAGCTTAGAAAACCATATGAAAAAAGAAAATTCAGAAGTTATAGTTGCTTTTGAAAAAGATATGAATCAAGTTTTAGGGATGGCACAATGCTCTATTAGAAATTCTGACAAAGGCGTTCGATTTGGGTATATCTCAAACTTGATTGTTAAAGAAGAAAAACGGAGAACTGGAATTGGAGAAAACTTAATGCGGTATATTGTAGATTATTTCAAAAAAAAACATATCCAATCAATTAGACTGTCTTTAAAAACAAATTTAGATGAAGTAGCTATTATCTTATTTATGAAATTAGGCTTTAATGAACTTTTTCGGATATATGAATTAAATATATAATTTTAAATTGATTTTCACATAAAATAAATTGATAGTATTATGATTAAGGAAATAGAAAAAGAAAATACATTGATCGTAAGAGGCCCAGCAAGAGTCACTTTGTTAGAAGGGGAGTTAGAAGTCCTTGGAAAATTGGTAATTCCAGATGAGAGAAGTGATTCATCAGATTTTGAAGAACTCGAAAGCGAAAACGTAATAATCATCCCGAGTGCAAATACACTTCCTTTGTTTGCTTTAGAAAAATCGAAGTTAGAAATTTATACTAATACCGAGGAAAATCTAAAATTTATTGGAGGAAATTCCATTCTAGACACGTGGATCGATATTAAAGATTCCTTAATAAAAATGATAAGGAATAATGAGGGGAAGGGGCAGCCAATAAAAATTATGGTATTGGGCATAAGCAGTGGTAAGACAACGATAATAAAGTATTTAGCAAACAATTTTCTTAGAGAAGGCTTTACTGGTGGATATTTAGATTCCGATCTTGGTCAACAAATTATGTATCTTCCCACAACAATTTCAATTGGAGAAGTCAAGGGGTCGGTAATATCAAGCGAAGATATTCACCCTGAAGATACGGTATTCATAGGAGCTACTTTTCCAAAAGGAAATTATAAGTTTATTGTTTCACAATCGTGTAAAAATTTAATTGATGAGTACATAAAACGACACAAAAATACAGATTTCGTATTAGTTGATACGGATGGTTGGATAAAAACGGAAGCTGGTATTATATATAAATCATTTTTCATAGAAACAGTGGATCCTGATGTGATTATTGTTTTTCATGATGAAACTGTAGAGGAATTGAAAATTATAGAAAAGCAAGCTGTAAAAACACGAAAAGATAGAAAATTACATCTTGTTAAAGAAGATAACCAGTATTTTTATGAAAAAAATAAAGATGAGCGAAGATTTCTGAGACAGAGTCAATTTGCAAAGATTTTAGAAAGTTATAGAAAAATAACCATTGCAATATCACAGAACGATATTCAATTTGTTAAAATGGATTACGATCCAGATACTAAGCAATCAGTTGAAAAAACCATCGAAATTAGAGATTTAATTACACTTCCCTATCATTATGTAATTATTTCTTTACTCGATGAAAATTCCAAGATGATTAAAATAGGACTTCTTTTTACAGTAAATATTGAGAAAGACTATATCTTAATTTTTTCAGATTTGTCGTATAAGGAACAGATGAGAGTAAAGAAGATTTCTTTAGGCTCGCTTCGTCTTTCGACGAAAGGGAACCACCAGGGATACTTATATCTCTAATCTAATAAACTAATCCAATGATTTGGCAATATATTTTTAAGATTATTCTTATCGTATAAAGAGCAAAGAAAAGCAAAGAAGATTTCTTTAGGATGTTTCTCTCTAAATTTTCAATTTATATAAGCAAAAAATTATTAATATGCTTAAAACAGATTTAATTTAACGCTTTAATTAGTATTTAATGATTCTTATGGATGAGGATGGACTTTCTAGATTTATAGGTTTGATGTCGAAAGAAATTTCATATTCAGAAAGTAAATTAATAAAATTAGGAGAATCATTTGGAATGGACTTATTTTCCACCGCTCCGATTAAAGAATCAACAGATGATGCTTTTGTGGATAAAATAAGACAAAAATCATTAGAAATAATGGAAAAATACAAAGATAATTATTTAAATCAACCTGACTTATTTTACGCTGGTAGCATCGACTTTATGGTATGTGATGAGCCTGAGGGAAAAAGATTCTTTCTTTTAGAGACAAACGGTGGGTCAAACAGGGGACTCTCCTCCATAACAGAAAAGCAACAGGAAATAATATATGATGGGTATTTTGAGGCAATTGATCAATCTATGAAAAGCAACAGTCGGGGAGATAATAAGGTTTTAGTTCTGGTTGGAGTTCCCATCAATGACGGCTTAATTCATGAAAAAGTTATAATGGTCGATTATTTTAGAAAAAAATTACAAAAAAGAAATCTGACGGTAGAAATATTTGATATAAAAAATTTTAATCACGCTTTTAAAGGAGATGTAGCGTTTCTAATAGCCGATTATAAGCAATTATCTACAAATCTTTCTTTTTCAGAGAATTGGGTAAAAATTAACGGGCAAAAAATAAACACATTGATAGGGGATGGTATTGCAAGACGATTGCATGACAATAAATTTGCAAACTTAATAAAAGAAGATTTTCGCAAAATACGCACGATTATTGTCAATCCTGTGTTTAGAATCACAGATGACAAGTCGTTAACCTATTTAGCTAGTTATTATGCGAAAGACATATTGGAAAAATATAATTTAAAATACCTCCCTTTTACTAAAGCTTATGACGAAAAGGAATTGGTTGATAAAATACACCATGTCATCACTAAATTTAAAAGACCATTTATCATTAAACCTGACGGTGGATCAGGAGGAGCAGGGGTTATTCCAATATCGCCTGAAGAAGATCCTTCTAATATTAAAAATCTTATCGAAGAGAGTAAAAAGGAATTCTTTGCTAAATTTATGAAAAATAGAAATCCATTTCCTTACACTATACAAGAAATGGCAGAATTCTCGCTTATAAACCCACCATGGGATGAGGCAGGAAGACATACCTTCGATATTAGGATCTATATGGCTCAAAAAGATGGAATAATTGTCCCTATTGGGGGATTAGCCAGGATTGCGAGGGAAAGTTATTCAGGGAGTTTAAACAAGCAAGAATTCGTGGTAAATTTGTCGGGTTATGATGGGGTAATCGATATAAAACGTGGGCGAGGTATTTCAGAAGAAATTGGCAAACTTCTAAATTTAAGTTTTGATGACTATGTCAATATGTTCTGCATTGGATGTGTAATGTTCGCAAACATGGCTAAGAATTACCAAAAGATTATAAACTTTTCAAACTGGGATAAAACTATTGGATAAAGTTGAATGGCAATGGAGCTTGAAACTTTAAAGCATTTGTTGGACGTACAAAAGCGACGAGTTTTATTTGATAAAATTCTTGACAAATTAAGAGAAATTGGTAATTTGGAATTTGTTAAATATGAAGTATTTGAAACCTCTGAAGGACGAATTCCGGTTATAACTATTACAAAACTTTCTGATCTCAGTGAAGTTAAGTATGTTAAAGTGTTTGTCGGTGCCCAGCACAACGAGTATAACGGACTTTTTGGTATCTTAGATTTACTAAACCAGATTCAGAAACAACAACTCGATATCAATGAGATATTAGATAATGGTCAGATGTTAATCTTTCTTCCATTAATGAATCCTTATGGTTTTCTTAATCCCAGAAAAGACAATAAATCAGGATATTATCTGAAAAACGGAACAAATCTAAATCGATACTGGCGCCGTACTTTTACTCCCGAATACCAAAATTTTAATGATGATCACAATGAATCTCCAGTACCGGAACATACTAAAATTGTTAAAAGAATCCTCCAACAATACTGGGATCATGAGGATATCCCAATTTATATCTTGGATTTTCACGAAACTTCTTTACTTCGAAGAAGTTTAAGTGAACTAGGTCAGAATTTACACAAAGAATCAATAACCTATAAATTCGACCGAATTTATAAAGAAGTTATCGTTTTAAATATCTTAAAATTATATAATATTCCTTATTATCGTAAACCTTTATTTAAAACATGTGGTCGCGATGCTAATCATAAGCACATACAATTATCAATGAAGCAATTGGAAGTTGTTTATGAAAAATTGTTGGACTTTATAGCCAAGAATAATGACAAACTGCCATTTTTTTTCTGTTATAGCGAAAGGGGCAAAGAGTATTGCCAAAAATTAGCAAATATTGTATATAACAAATTAAAAGAAAGGAAGATATTATGGGAAATTTATGAACCTTCAATTAGCCACCAACACGTATATCATGGATGTATTGTATTAATGAACGATGCCACTTCTCGACCTAATGTGTACTCAATGGAAATTGAAAGCCACAAACAATTCTTTAATATTTTTGAAGAGGTTGAGAAGTCTAAGATAAATCCTAACTATTTTGAGGATAAATTAAGGTCTATTAATATAAGTCTTGAGCTGGTGGTTGAAAGCATTAAAGAAATGATTAAGCTGTTTTAAATTACGAATTAAAAAATTTTAGCGTAGCCCCAACTAAAGCTAATTCATTTTTCTTCTGCATGTGTCCCCCTTTTCTAAATATCAACTGTTTTTCATCAGGAAGCTCTAAAATTGATATGTTCTCTTCAAAATTTATGTATGGAATAATTTTATCGTTTTTGGAGTGAATTAATAAAACTTGTTCTGAAAATCTTTTCCACTCGGCTTGAGAAAGAGTATTTTTAAGCCTTTCAATAACTATATACGGGGAAATTTTTTGATCGAGATCCTCATCGGGGGATAAATCAACCCCTTTCATGAAATAGCTAAATTTAACGATTAAATTAGCTGCTGATATACTTTGCTTATAATGCGACATTGAGGAGACCGCAACAATTTTTTCGATATTTTCATTCGGAAACCCCGCACATAGGACTGTGATAGCCCCAATACTGATCCCAAGGGTGTAAATCTTATAATGACTGAGGTTTTCATTACCGTTAATCCATCCGATAATCGACTCAAAATCTTCAATCCTTCTCAAAAAATCTGCCCTATG
>Ga0209976_10001266_pt1 | contig 15044 bp, 9 predicted proteins | sample SumtaG_FD_182806 | JGI IMG/M metagenome (GOLD analysis project Ga0209976, IMG submission 182806) | Deep subsurface microbial communities from Indian Ocean to uncover new lineages of life (NeLLi) - Sumatra_00157 metaG (SPAdes) (version 2) | ecosystem: Environmental > Aquatic > Marine > Oceanic >...
CTATAGTCTATTATACCAAACCTTATTTTGGTTACAATGAACTGATTTATGGAGGGTGGCCGGGATTAATCCTTACTATAATTTCCATTATCATTTTAAATCCTGAGAGGAAAGGTAAATCCCTTCTAATTGGTGGAGTGGGATTCTCTTTAATTTTAATAAATTTAATGATCCGACCGGCAATGCAAACGATAACAATTGAAGTTGGTTTTTATCTTGGCCTTGTTATTGGTATTAGTTTATTTGTCATTAATATATTCGCTTTTAAAAGTAAAGAAGGAGAAATTTCATTAATTTCAGATAGAGGTTGGGACAGAGAGCCAATTGTGACTACTACACCAACTATAAATAAAATGGTAGAAATGGTAGAGGTTTCTTGGGAGGAAAAAGAAATCATTAAAACCCAAACTATTGATTATATCAAAAAGATGCAATTGAAAGTAAAAGAACTTCCTTTTTATGAGATAATTACAAATACAGGTATAGATAGAGATGATCTTAAGAAGGTTGTTAGTGATATGAGATCAAACAAGGAAATCAATGCCCAAGTGAGAGACTTTGTTATTATCTTCAAAGAAATACCAAAAGGTAGCAGAGAAGAAGAATTAGAAAAGATCAGGAATGATCTTCAACAGAAATTGTCTGAAATTGATAAAAAAATTCAGGAAAGAAAATTAGATAAAGCAATTGTAGAGCTACAGGATATAATAAGCGTAGCGAAGAGTTTCAAATTAGAAAACCTTGTTTTGGAGGTAAGAGAAAAAATAGAACTATGTAGAGAACTGATTAAGGTTCAAAGGAAAGAGGAAGAAATACTAGAAATTAAAGAGAAAATTCAAATAGATTTATCAAAAATTGATGAGTTAATAGAGAAAGATAAGATGAAAACAGCTTTAAAGAATTTGGAAAAAATTAAGACAACTGCTGTAAATCACAATTTATCAGACATTTTAGAGCAGGTTGATAATAGAATTACTCAATGCAAAACAGATGAATCAGAAAAAATAAAAAAGAAGGCACAAATAAAAATTAAAAACACGATCTTGAAATATGGTTCTAAACTTGCTCGATTAGAATTAATGGATGTAAGTGAAAAAAGTGGAATTCAGGATGAAAAATTAATTGAAGAGATAATTCTAGAAATGATTGAAAATCAGGAAATTAATGGCGAATATTTTTCAAGTTCAAAATCACTTGCTTTTTATAAACAAGAAACAGATGCGAAGCAAACATCAATAAAAGAGGAAGTTTCGAAACTTCGAGTCTTTTTAAGCTATTCAACTTTAGATGCTGAACACTTTAATATCGTGGAAATTGTAAAAGCTTTAGAAAAATACCCTGAAATCAAGAAAACTTCATACTGGCAAGCAGATAGTAAACAAAACATTGTTGAGTTCATGGAGAATACCCTTAAGAATACTGATGTGTTTGTACTCTTTTGTTCTAAAAATTCAGTTAAATCTAATGCCGTTAAAGATGAATGGCAAGCTGCATTTCAATTGAGAAAAAAAGGAGCATTGAAGATTGTCCCCGTCTATTATGACGAAGATGATATTCCCGTGTTATTACTGCAATTATTAAACGTTAAATTTGAGAAAGATAATTTTGATGGATTTATAGGAAACTTATATGAAGAAATTTTGAGGTAATAAAATCTAATATAATTATTGAAACCAAAATTTATTTCAAATTAATTTTAATTAGAATTTCTAGGGAAATACTCATAGATATTCTAACTCCATCAAGATTTACTAAAATTAATTCATTATTAAACCTCATTATTTCTAAACAACGATTTAACGAAATAAGATATTGTTACAAAACTAATTTGCAGTAATCTGTTTAAACTAATTTATTTTTGAGAAAATTTTAAATAATAAGACATAAGAATTAATATATTGTGGAGATTCAAGATAATTGAATAAATCAAGATATGTGAGAATTATGGAATTAGAACAGCGCGAATTATATGAAAAACAAATAAATCAATATAAGAAATTGCGTCCGCTTTATAAGAAATTCAGTAAAATCTTAAAACAAGTTTTTAAAAATTTAGTTAGAGGAACTTCTTCAGAATTTGTCATACAAGAGAGGATTAAAACAATCTCAAGCTTTGCTAATAAAATATTTAATCCAGATATGAAATTTACTGACCCAATTTCTGAAATAACTGATCTATGCGGAATAAGAATAATTCTACCGAATATTAATGATATGAATGGAGTCTGTGAATTAATTCGAAATAATTTTATGTACGATATAATAACGAATGAAGAAACATTTGAAGCTGCGTCTCTAGGTCACTTTCAAACATATACTATCCAACTCATACCTGGATTAAAGCTATATGAAAGGATTGAATTGGATATACCAGATAAGATCTTTGATTTAAAAGCAGAAGTTCAGATACGAACCTATTTAAGCCATGGTTGGGCAGCTAATCAACATAAAATCTTCAATAAATATCAATTCAAGGTTCCTAAACCATATAAACAAGAATTGAGTCGAGTTAAATCCTTAGTATCAATCGAAGACAATGCATTGAATAATATAACAAAGAAAATGCAAGAGTATGAATCGATATATGGAACATACATGTCAAATGAGAAAATAAGGGCGGAAATTGAACGATTAGATATGGTTTATAAAGCAGATAAAGAAAACTTTGATATTGGTTACAGAATTGCTAAATTAGCGATGGTAATTAATGATATGGATAAAAGCATACAAATATTGAATGATATGATTAACAGTGAAATGTTTAAAAAAGTCTCAGAACTAGAGCTAGGTTCAGTTCTAAGAGATCTTGGAATTTCATATCATGTAAAGTATAAGAAACAACCAACAAGTCCCAATTTTATAAAAGGACAAGATTATCTTAAAGAAGCAGTTCAAATAAATCCTTTTGATTATGACGCCTGGTCATCTTTGGGAGGTACCTACAAGAATCAGGATAATTATAATAAAGCGTTGGAATGTTATAAACAAGCACTTAAAGTAAATCCTGGGGATCCATATCCACTAGGTAATTATTTAGTATTAATAATCCAACAAACAGGTGATTTAACTCACATTGCAAGAAACCATGATATGATCCTCAAAGCTATTAACAAGCGATTAAGACAAATTGAAGTCATGGTAGATTTACCCTGGGCGTTTTTTGACATTGGGTTGTTAAAATTATTTTTAGGAAATATCAATGAAGCATTAGATTATTATCTAAAAGGAATTAGATATAGTCCAGATATTTGGATGATTGAAACTACTTTAAATACGCTAGATAGTCTGAGAATAATTGAAGATAAATTAGAAGCCTTTAGGATAGTTCGACAAATTTTACTTTTAGGTATACTCTTTCACCCTAATATCAAAGAGAAAACCGACAAGATCATAGGTGAATCTACTGTAAAATTAGATGCTGAATTAGAAAAGAAGGAAACAAATTTTGACGAATCTATTGTTATCGTCACAGGGGGGACCGATAAAAGAATTGAGAGATCTTTAGATAATTTTAGAAATAACCTTGTTAATGCTTTCCAAGGATTTAAATGTACTATAATAGGAGGTGGGACGAAAGCAGGTGTAAGTGGAATTGTAGGAGAGATTCAAGAAAAATACTCTGATACGATTAGAACTATAGGTTATTCACCGAGTCATATTCCCGCTTACGTAGAATTAGACAAACGATACTCTGCAATTCACTTTTCAGGAGGCAAGGATTTTAGTATTGTTGAATCAATTCATTATTGGTATGATTTAATGAAATCTGGTGTAGAACCAAATAAAGTAAAACTTATCGGAATTAACGGAGGAGATATCTCTGCTTTTGAGTTCCATGCAGCTATTGTATTTGGAGCTCAAGTAGGTATTATGAATAATAGTGGACGAGCTGCCTCAGAATTAATTAATGATCCAAACTGGGAAGACACAACTGGGCAAGTATCTGGACAAAAACCTAGAAAACTTTTTAAAGTTTTGAAAAATAATTCTGAGGATATTAACAAATTCCTCACAAAACCATTTATATTTGATCCTGATATTGAAAATATCAAGAAATTGTTGATACAACATAGGGAAAGCGGAGGGAATATTTATGAAAAAAATTTTTCCACCGAAGATGTTGATAATACGATATTATCAGGCTTTTTAACAGCATTAGATCATATAGCAAATGAAGCATTAAATGTTGGTGAAATTCTCTCTATTAAATTTAGAGATGGGCATTTAACAGGAGGTTTTTTTACAAATAGGGAGTTTAAAGTCGTGTTTCTTCTCAATGAAACACCCTCAGTAACATTAGAAGAAAAAATAATAAATTTTATAATAGATGTGGAAGATAATTTAGGAGAAATCCTTCATAAACATCATGTAGGTTGCAGGAGTTATACTGGTGGCAAAGAGATGAATGATATTATGGTAAAGAATTTCGGTGTCGAAATTGCTAAGCTCTTAAATACAAATCAAAATACAGATCTTTTAGATACGGATGATGTAAGTGAGGAAGGCGGATAATAATATTCTATCTGTTTTTATTTTTTCTAATTTACTAAATAATCCATTTTTTGCCCACAACATTCAGGAATGGGTTTATATCCGCATTCCTTTGAGCAACAACATAGTAAGAAACTATTTTTCATAATCATTGATTTATCACAACATCTTGGTATTTCTTGTTCTCTACCGCAAACTAAACAAACTAATTTTTCTCCTATTTTTTTCACCTATTTGTGTATGTTCTCTAGAAATTCTAAGAAAATATAGAAAGAAAAATCATACTTTTATAGTTTATAATTTATGTACCAGAACTCGTTGTTGAAAGTAGGCAAAAATCACCTAAATTCTGTGAATTATAAGTTCTATATTTTTACATATGATAGAGAACCTTTTAGAAATCTTCAATAATTATGCTATATCATTAATTCATATCATTTAATAAAGATGGAGATCAGAAATGTCAAAAAAACTATCGCTTAGTAATACCTTTAAATTGTATGAAGAAGCATTAGGGTTAATTCCCGGAGCAATACTAGGGATAAGACGACCTTACAATTTTGTAGAAGGTGAATATCCAATTTTCTTTGAGACAGCTAAAGGGGGAAAGGTTATTGATGTTGATGGCAACGAATATATTGATATGTTGTGTGCATATGGACCCATAATAATAGGCCATAGAGAAGCAGAAATTGATAATGAGGTTATTTCTCAAATAAAAGAAAAGGGTTTCTGCATGTCTTTAACTCAGCCGGTGCAAAACCAGTTAGCTAAAAAATTAACACAATTAATACCATGTGCAGAGAAGATGGTTTTTGTTAAGATGGGTTCTGATGCTACAACATCAGCAATTCGTGTTGCACGAAGTTATACGAAAAGAACTAAAATCTTACGATGCGGTTATCATGGTTGGCATGATTGGTGTGTTGAACAGAAAGGTGGTATACCAGAAAAATTATATGAAGATGTAATAGAATTTGAATACAATAATATAGAGCAAGTTAGACATATTATGAAGCAATATGGAAAAGATGTCGCTGCAATCATTCTTACACCGATTAACCATCCGGGTGGACATGAAGTAGAAATGCCAAAAAAAGGATTTCTTGAAAGTGTTCGTGAGATTACACATAAATATGGTTCTCTTTTAATTTATGATGAAATACGTACTGGGTTTCGTGTTGACATGGGTGGATTTCAGAAAATATCAGGAGTTATCCCCGATTTAGGAACCTTTGGGAAAGCAATGGCTAATGGTTATCCTATTGGTGTGCTTGCCGGTAAAAAAGAATTTATGGATGAGTTAGTTGAGAATGTATTCCTAAGTTCTACTTTTTTCCCTAATAGTCTCGCACAAATTGCAGCTCTTAAAACTATAGAGATTATGGAACGGGAAAATGTTTTAGATGTAATAAAGGAGAATGGGAATAATTTTGCGAAAAAAGTTAAAAATATGATAGAAGATAGTGGTATTCCATGTGTCTTCACTGGAGAACCTTGGATGCCTTATATTACTTTCAAACGGGATTCCCATAATCTTTATAAAAAGCTACGAGAAGAATTTTACAGACAATTGATCCGTCGAAAAGTGTTTCTTCAACCATTCCATCATGGGTATATTTGTTATCGACATACTGATGATGATTTAAATTATGCCGCAGAAATGATTAATGAATCTTTAATTGAATGCAAGAAATTGATGAAGTGAAAAAAACTATGGTTAGACCGTTAGAAGGAATTAAAATTTTAGATTTGTCTAGAGCACTAGCTGGTCCATACTGCTCTATGATGTTAGCAGATATGGGTGCTGCTGTAATAAAATTAGAGATGCCCGGGAGAGGTGATGACTCCAGAGCATGGGGTCCACCCTTTAAAGGAGGAGAAAGCGCCTATTTCATGAGTGTAAACCGTAATAAAAAAAGTATGACACTAAATTTAAAAAAAGAAAAAGCTATTGAAATTATTCATAAATTAATTAAGCAATCAGATGTCATCCTTGAAAATTTCCGACCTGGCACTATGGAGAAATTAAAACTAAGTTATAATGAAGTGAAGGAAATTAATCCAAATATAATTTATTGCAGTATCTCAGGATTTGGTCAAGATGGACCGTATCGATTATTACCAGGTATGGATCAAGTATTGCAAGGGATGGGAGGATTAATGAGCATTACAGGAGAACTAAATGGTCCTCCAATTAAGGTGGGTGTAGCAGTTGCAGATATTGCTGGGGGAATGTTTGCTGCGTTTGGAATAATGATTGCTCTTTTTAACCGGGAAAAAACAGGAAAAGGGCAAAAGATAGATAATTCACTACTCGACAATCAAATTGCGTGGTTAACTTATCGGGCAGGCTCATTTTTCATGTCTGGAGAGATTCCGAAACCTTTGGGATCTGGTCACCCTGTGATTGTTCCCTATCAAGCCTTTAGAGCAAAAGATTCTTATTTTAATTTAGCAGTTGGTAATGATCAATTATGGGTAAAATTTTGTAAAGCTGTTGGGTTAGAAGAGATAATGAATGATCCAAGATATGCAACAAATTCCAAACGAGTTGAAAATAGGGAAGAACTAGTAAAGATTATAGATGATCTTATTAGTACTAAAGAAGCAGAAGAATGGCTCAAAATTTTAACTGATGCTGGTATTCCTTGTGGACCAATTTATACAATGGATAAACTTTTCAATGATCCTCAAGTATTACACAGGAAAATGGTACAAACTCTTGACCACTCAACAGCAGGAAAAATAAAGGTCACTGGAGTTCCAATAAAACTTTCTGAAACCCCCGGAGAAGTTTTAACCGCACCGCCTGTTTTAGGGCAACATACAAAAGATATCCTTCATGATTTAGGTTATGATGAAAAAGAGATTGAATTAATGTATCAAGAAAAAGTTATATAGGAACTATAAACGAGTTTTTTAAATTAAATATTAATATTAGTAATTATTAATGGAGAAACTCATAATTACAGCTGCTATATGTGGTGCTGAAGTTACCAAAGAAAATAACAAACAAGTGCCATACACAGTAGATGAAATTGGTAGGGAAGCAGAATCAGCCTATAAAGCTGGAGCGAGTATTATTCATTTGCATGTTAGGGAAGATAATGGGACACCTACCCAAAATATAGAACGCTTCAAGGGATGTATTGAAGAAATCAAGAAGAAATGCTCTGAGGTGATTATCCAACCGTCTACTGGGGGTGCAGTAGGAATGAATAATGAAGAAAGATTACAACCGATTTATTTAGATCCTCCACCTGAAATGGCAACTTTAGATTGTGGTACTATGAATTTTGGGGGTGACGAAATTTTCATAAATACTGAAAATACCATCATCTATTTCGCAGAAGAAATGAACAAAAGAAATATTAAATATGAGTTAGAATGTTTTGATAAAGGAATGGTTGATATGGTATTACGATTACAAAAAAAAGGCTATATCAAGAAACCTTTGCATTTTAATTTTGTACTTGGAGTTATTGGGGGAATTAATGCTTCACCTAGAGATTTAACTTTTCTTGTAGAAAGTATACCAGAGGGTTCTACATATACAGTGTGCGCAATTGGGAGACACGAATTTCCGATGGTATCCTTATCTATCGAAAAAGGAGGACATGCTAGAGTAGGTTTTGAAGATAACGTATATATCTCTAAAGGAGTATTGGCAAAATCAAATGGTGAACTAGTAGAGAAAGTAGTGAAGATTGCAGATAAATTTGGTAGAGAGATTGCTTCTCCAAATGAAGCACGTAAAATTCTTAGTATATAATAATCAAATAAATTAGAAAAATAAATGGTAAATATGTATAAAGAGTTAGCTAAATATTATGATTTGATATATTCTTGGAAGAATTATGAGAAAGAAACAGCAAAAATTTATGAAATAATAAAAAATCATAAGAAATCGGATGGGATTAAGCTATTAGATGTAGCTTGTGGAACAGGAAAACATATAGATTATCTTAAAGAAAACTTCTCTTGCACAGGAATTGATTTAAATGAAGAAATGTTAGAAATTGCTCATAGAAAAATGAGAAATGTTTCATTCAAACAAGCAGATATGATAAATTTTAGCCTGAACGATAGTTATGATGTAATAACCTGTCTATTCAGCGCAATTGGATACACGAAAAGTTATGATAATTTAGAAAAAACAATTATAAACTTTTCAAATCATTTAAAAACAGGGGGAATTGTAATTATAGAGCCATTTTTTTCTAAATCTACATATACTGTAGGATTGCCTAGTATGACGACATACAATGGAGAAGACATAAAGATTGCAAGATTAAACACAACAAAATTAGAAAACAATATTTCAGTTATGGAGATGCATTATCTAATTGTCGAAAGAGATAAAGATGTTAAATATTTTGTTGATAAGCATGAAGTAGGACTCTTTGATGTTGATAGGTTTTTAGAAATAATGAAAACTTCTGGATTTAAAGCAGAATTTTTAAAAGATGGATTAATGAAAGGAAGAGGATTGTACATAGGTGTAAAATCTTAATATTCAAAATTATTATTAATTTTGGGGATAAAAATGAAAAAAGGAAATAGGTATGGAACTCATAGAGTTATCGAACCTAGAGGAACTCTCCCACAGCCAGCATTGAAAATATCAAATGACATGGAAATATTCGATAATGAAATTTTAATAGATGTGGATTACCTAAATATTGATTCAGCCAGTTTTACTCAACTAGAAGAAGAGGCTAGAGGAGATATTGGAAAAATTAAAAAAAAAATAATGAATATTGTAAATGAGAAAGGTAAAATGCAAAATCCTGTAACTGGTTCTGGGGGGATGCTCATAGGAAATGTCGAGAAAATTGGAAGCTCTCTCAAAGATAAAGTCAAGATAAAGGAAGGTGACAAGATCGCTACATTAGTTTCATTGTCACTCACACCCCTTAGAATTGATAAAATCATTGATATTAAACCCAACATTGATAGGGTAGAAATAGAGGGGAAGGCCATTCTTTTTGAAAGTGGAATCTATGCTAAACTTCCAGAAGATATGGAATCAACTTTATCCTTGGCTGCTTTGGATGTAGCAGGAGCACCAGCGCAAGTAAAACGCTTAGTGAAGGCTGGTAATGTTGTGTTAATCTTAGGAGCTACAGGCAAATCTGGGTTGATGTGTTCCTATGTTGCTAAAAATCTTGTAGGTAAAGAAGGAAAAGTAATAGGTCAAGCACGAAATGAAACTCGAGCAGAGTTTCTTAGAGACACAGAATTTTGTGATGAGGTAATTATTGCTGATGTATTAAAACCAGTAACCGTGCTAGAAAAGGTTATGAATGTTAATAACGGGCAAGAAGTGGATCTTACCATTAATTGCTTAAGCATTCCAAATACAGAGATGTCTAGTATTCTCCCGGTTAGAGATGGAGGTATTGTATATTTTTTCTCGATGGCTACCAGTTTCACTAAAGCAGCTTTAGGGGCGGAAGGTGTAGGAAAAGATATAACAATGATTATAGGTAATGGTTATACAAAAAATCATGACCAAATTGCGTTAAATGTCCTAAGAGAATCTAAAATTTTAAGGAAAATTTTCGAAGAAAAATACACAAGAAATTAATTATGGTTCTATTGAGCCAATCCTTTTTCAATGTACTTTTTAAGTTTAGAATATATTTTAGGTCCTACTGAAAATGGACAAACTGCAATACATATTGAACATCCCATGTCTTTAAGAAAATGTGGAAAACATTTAGCATTATCAATACAAGTTTTCATAGCACCGATTATAGGAATATCGTCAATAATGATGCTTTTTTCAGTTTTGATTGCATTCCCTGGACAATTTTTTTGACATAAATCACATTTTGCACAATATTCTTCAATCCAACGATGCTCATCATTTCCAGTAAATTCAAAGATTTTTGCTTCTATAAATATAGGTGCTAATCTTTGACGAGGACCAAATTCCGGTGTAATCAATATTCCTTGTTTACCTTGCCATCCCATTCCTGCTTTCCCTGCAAGTGGAGGAGTGCAAACTAAACCACCCATTGGATGATTACTCTGACATTTTATACCTTTTAAACGAAACCAATCTGCAATATCATTTACAGCTTCTCCTAATTTTGCATAAATTCGCATAGTTTCATCCCCGGCTTCAAATCCAGGTGCTTTATCTATTTTATCCTTTTTCATTTCTTGCATGAAAACTAACACGAATTGGAACAATACCATTTTATTTTTGAATATTAATGAGGAAGGGAGATCTGTAAATCCAATTTTTACAATCCCCCATTTTTCCTTAGCATATTTTTGAAGTTCTGCCCATAACTCCTTGTTTGGGAAGGAATTTATGAGTTCTTGAAGGTTTTGACTAGACGGCTTAATTTGACCTTTTTTTTCTAATTCGAGTAGATAGGGTTCTATATCATTATAACTTTTCATTATCCCTTTTTGTATTTTAAATCCATGGTTTGCATAATTGTCTACTCTTCGAGTTTTTGATTTAGGCTTTTTATTCTTAATTGGTTTAGTTTTCATGTAATTTACATAGAGATATTCAAAACCCTCTTGAGGTGAATGTACATCTGATGTCACTAGTAGATCAGAAAAAGCACGACACCTGGTTAGATAATTAGTTTCTGGTCTTCCAGGTCTTTTTGAACTTTTCTTCTTAGAATTAGAATTTTCACTTTGAATTCTTTTTTTAGCTTTTGTCTGATCGGGATCCATTCTTCTTCAAATTTTCAAAAGGTTTAAATGAATTTAATTTTATCATTTTAAAGAATCAATAAATTCATCTAATTAAACAATATTTTTAGTTTAAGAAACCCTACCAAATATTAGATTTAAATATACACATAAATTTTAGCATTATGAAAGTTAATAGGCGTAAAGAATTATTTTCTCATATAGATGATGAGGAATGGAATGATTGGCATTGGCAGGTTAAAAATAGAATAACCACCATTGAAGAACTTAAAAAATATATCACACTGACCAAGGAAGAAGATGATCCCCATATACTAAAAGAATATCGGATGGCTATAACTCCTTATTATCTTTCTTTAATTGACCCTAATGATCCTTTTGATCCAGTAAGAAAACAGGCAATTCCAACAATTCACGAGTTAGAAAGATATACTGGCGAGCTCGAAGATCCACTTAGTGAAGATGTTGATTCTCCTGTTGAGGGATTAACTCATCGTTATCCTGATAGAATATTATTTTTAGTGACTGAAAATTGTTCGATGTATTGTAGACATTGCACTAGAAGAAGATTTGCCGGTCATCATGATATGGCACCCCCTCAATCACAAATTGATACCTGTATTGAGTATATAAGAAACACACCTTCTATTAGAGATGTGCTCTTGTCTGGTGGAGACGCATTATTAATCTCCGATAAGAAACTCGAAGAAATTTTGCAAAAATTGAAAGAAATACCTCATGTAGAAATAATACGTATAGGTTCTAGAGCTCCTATAACAAATCCTAGTCGAATTACTCCAGAGTTATGTGAAATGCTTAAAAATTATCAACCTATATGGTTCAATACACACTTCAACCACCCAAATGAGATTACAGAAGATGCTACGAGAGTATGTGAAATGTTAGCTGATGCAGGAATCCCAATGGGAAATCAATCTGTTCTTTTAAGGGGAGTAAACGATTGTATCCATGTAATGAAAAAATTAGTCCAAGAATTAGTAAAAATACGAGTAAGACCTTATTATCTTTATCAGTGTGATCTTTCGCTAGGACTTGGACACTTTAGAACGAGTGTTGCTCAAGGTATTGAAATTATCGAAGGATTAAGAGGTCATACATCTGGGTTATGTATACCGACATTTGTTGTCGATGCACCTGGAGGTGGTGGGAAAATTCCAGTAATGCCTGTTTATACTATTTCTCAAGGAAACACGCGAGTCGTATTGCGAAATTTTGAGGGAGTTATCACAACTTATGAAGAACCAGATGATTATATTCCAAACTGTCATTGTGAGGACTGTGAAAAACAGATTGGAGTTAGTGCCTTATTGAGTGGTCAGAAAATGACAATTGAGCCTGAAGATATGGTAAGAAAGTTAAGAAGGAAATAATTAACTAAATAACTCATTTATCTTAAGAATAAAGTAAATTAGGTAAAAATCTCGTTGATCACAGTTCTTAGGGCAGATAGATTCTTAAGTTCCAACATCTCACTACTTATCATCGAATTATTAAGAGCTTGCCAAATTTCTGAATTTTCTCTTATGGCTTCACTAAAGCGGATTAACTTCTTTGATGCGGGGTATGATTGTCCCTTAATCACATAACAAACCAAAAAAGGTTCAACTGAATTAATAAGGATAGTATTTTCACCGATTTTAACTCTGTCGATCGATTTAGAGAATAATTCAGAACTGAATGTATTAAAAGCTGACATAAAGGCACTAAATATCCCATCAATATCCCAATCACTTACAAAGGAGTGATTGAAGTATGGCATTCCACTGCTGTCCATAATAAGAAGCAGGATAGATTCTTCATATACTAACTCAAGATTATCAATTGCTCCTCTTCCTTGCAAACGCTCCATAACATCATCAATTGAAGCTAACTTCAGACGATCTGCTACAGATGTTTGTGTTTTCTTAAAAGATCCCCATAACTTCAATTCTTCTAATAATCGATCGTGTTCTCTTGAAATTGCACCTGCTAAAAGTTGAAGATCATGCTCATCAGCTATTTTCTGTGCTTCAGTTAAAAGTTTTCTAGCCTCAACCATATTGATTTGAAGTAGAGCTAATTTAGCTTGAAATAATTTCGCTAGAGCTAATTGAGAGTATGAATTTGAATATCTCGCATCTCTTTGCAAAAGATCAATGAGCGGATGCATATCATCTAATATTTCCATCTGATTAGTTAAGCGAAATTTTCTCAAATATAAATCACAGAGATCAATTAAAGCACGTGGAGCAACTAGAGATAGAGATATATCTCCCAAATTTTCTTCGACGATTTTCTTCAGTATTTTTTCTGCTTTAACAAGGTCGCGCACTCTGTGACTAGATTTTAAAATAGAAGCGCGTGCTATCTGGTACGCCAAGTAACCAAATTTATTCTCGTATTTTTCATTAAACTGTTTGAGCTGCTGTAGGTAATTCTGCGCTTGATTAAAATTCTTTTTAGAGAGTAATACAGCTATTATATTTGAATATGATGCATTCATCCACATCCCCATGGGATTTTCAGCTTTTTTTTGAAGCTCTAGAACTCGTTTATAGTATTCTAAGGCACGATTCAAATCCCCTTTTTGATGGAATATCATTCCCATATTGCGGTAAACCTGTGTTTTTAATAAAATTAGTATAAAATACTCTCCTTCAGGAATTAGAGATAAAGCCTTTTCATCACATTCTAGAGCAAGATCTAATTCACCTTTTGATGTATAGACATACGACCTTCCAGTCCCTAAAATAGAAGGTATGTAAATAGAGTGAGGATCGACTTGTTCAAACAACGTTAAACTTTTCTCTTGGTAGTCTAAAGCAAGATTCAAATTGCCTTTGTGAAACTCTCTACCTGCCTTCCACAACAACAAACCAGCTTCTCTTTCTTGAAATTCTGAGGAATCCTCTCGAGATATCGATTCAAATAGTGTCTCATGTTGTTTAAGAGTTTTAAAAAATTCTTCGAATCTTTGTTGTGAATAAAAGATACCCTCTCGAGATAATAAAGCATCTAATGAAAAAAAAGGCATTTTCAAATCTTGACTCTTTTGGAAAAGATTCTCAGTGATTTTAAGGGCATTTTCGAACTGTCCTAAGTGACTATAACTCCTGCCTTTGTATTTCAGAGTTCTTAACGTTTCTTCAGGAGAAAGATTTTCTTTCTGTTCAATATCCTTAATATGTTGAAGTGCTTCTTCAAATTTGCCTTTATTAATGAGTTCTTTCACAAGTATTAGCTCTGTGGATATTGAATTGGACATTTTACATCCTTTTTACATGATTGAATATAAAAAGAAGGAAGAAAAGTTTCCTTAAAAGCCTTTGGTACCTAATTGTATTAAATAAATTATGATTAAGTTAAAATTTAAAGAAGTTAGTTTTAAATTTAAGTTCCTATTTCTCACTTTTTGACGGTTTTAATAAGGGGTAATAGAATTTGTACTTTTCACTTAGGAATGTCTTTTAATTATTACCAAAATTCAGCAAACAATTTGTCATTAACAGTTTTTATTGCATTAAAATGAGTTTTGTCAGAAGTTATAATAGTTAATTTTTTAGATATTCCAATAGCACCAATAATCACATCAATAAATGGTATCAGATTTCCCTTAGTCTTTAATTGATATAATAATGTCCCCATAATTTTAGCAGCTTCTACATCTAAAGAAATTATTCGTTTTTGAGCTTCTAAAAAATTAATCATTTTATCAAAGAGCTTTTTTTGAATGTTTAATTTTTCAAGATTTTGCTGTTTATATTCCTGATCTTCGAATCCAATATAAATTTCTGTAATAGTATAGGTAGTGAGATAGATGGGTTGATTTTTTGATAATATCTGCTGGTATTTTCTTACAATTTCTT
>Ga0209976_10001269_pt1 | contig 15033 bp, 12 predicted proteins | sample SumtaG_FD_182806 | JGI IMG/M metagenome (GOLD analysis project Ga0209976, IMG submission 182806) | Deep subsurface microbial communities from Indian Ocean to uncover new lineages of life (NeLLi) - Sumatra_00157 metaG (SPAdes) (version 2) | ecosystem: Environmental > Aquatic > Marine > Oceanic >...
AACTACGGAGAGTTCGGTTTCATTGCAAATCTCATTGTACTTCCAACGTACAGAGGGCAGCAATTTGGCAAGACTCTCATGGAATTGGCAATGAAGCACTTACTCGATAGTGGTGCTAAATCACTCCTATTGGATGGAGTGCAAGAGGCAGTATCCCTCTACGAGAGGTTGGGATTCAGAAAAATCGCTAAATCCCTCCGTCTAGAAGCTTATGTTACCGGGAGAAAAACACAGCACACTCGTTTCATGAATGAAGAAGACCTCCAAGAGATTACTACTTTTGATGCTCAATATTTCGGAAGCCAGAGAGGTGAGTTTCTACAGATGAGATTCTCTGCATATCCTGAATTTGCCCTAGTCATTGAACAAGATGGTAAATTACAAGGATTCATTATGGGCAGTCGTAGTGGTAGTTCTTTGAGAATTGGACCCTGGGTCATGGACACTCAGGATGAAGGAGCGGAACATCTACTACTGGAATTTGCTGGATTGGAAAGTGGAACTCCACTGAAAATCGGTGTGTTGGAGAGCAATAAACAAGCAATCAAGCTTCTTGACCAATATGGTTTCAAATTGCGATCACATTCATGGAGGATGCTCTATGGAAAGGACACAGAGGTGACTCTCTCAAATCACCTCTATGCAATTTTTAGCCCAGTGAGAGGCTAGGTCTATCCTTTATTCCGACGATTCCTAATATCCTGAACTTTTCGAGTGAAATCAGTCTGCGAACCTGATTCCAGATGAGATTACGGCTTTGAACATCAACACCCAATGGGGTTAGTGTCACGTTAGGAGTTACATCGTATCCTTCATTACTATCTACTTACTCACTGCATATGTCATGACTCTAGAATTTCTTGTTCATCCAGCTGTTCGAGAAGTGTTGTTCGAACTAATCTGGGGAGATCGTTTTGAGAGGGATTTGGAAAAGAAGATGACAAGTACTGAAGTTGCTTTTACTAAGATACGGGACCGACTTCTGGAAGAAGACTTAGTCTATCAACTAAAAGGTGAACATGGGAATCCCTATTTGAGCCTTACAGATAAGGGACTTGCAGTAATTAACAGGCTCTACGAAATTGAACGAATTCTTGAAGGAGAAGACGTAGACGCGGAATGAACTCGAAACTGTCACTCCTAAAGTGACAAGGGATTTAATATTCTAGACTGTGTAGAGAAACTAGGGTTGATTATGGCTCAGGGTGTGTTTCTCCCCGAGGACGATTCCCCTCAACCATGGTCATTGCATATTCGAAGTCGTCTGGTGGTCCTCATTCAGTGGCAGGTAGTAAAAACAGTCTTATCTGGCGTAGAAGCTATTATCCAAAATATGATGTCTTAGGTCAACATATCCTAAGACTTCCAAAAACTCAATTCGATTCATATTTTAATTCAAGTAAGAATGAAAAACTAGGTGTCTTAACCGTGAATGAAGCTCATTTGAAAGCCCTACGTTGTCCTCAGTGTGGAAAGAACCTATTTCTCAACGGAGAAGGTGAGATTGTCGATGGACAAATCACATGTCAGAAAGGTCATACTTGGGAGATCAACAATGGAATACCTTCTCTTGTATATCCACCAATCAGCGATGAGGATGCAAAATGGATTGCTGAATATGATGAGATGGCTGAATCATATGATGAGATGGTAAAGCAGTACAATGAGTTCCTTGATGTTGATTTGATGAAGGAAAGATCTAGTTTCAGCCAGTTCATTCCAATAGAAGGACCCGTTCGGATAATAGATGTCAGTATTGGAACAGCAGCCAATTTCATCGCGCTTTATGAGTTATTCAAGAAACAAATGGGCCGATTCAATCTCCATGGAATGGATCTCTCTACTGGAATGTTAGCTGTCTCTCAACGGAAAATTGCTGAAGTGGATTTCGATGTTAGTCTTACATATGGTAGCGTTTTCAACCCACCTTACACTTCAAACTTTTTTGATATTGTACTTCATACAGGAGGGATCAATACTTTCTCTGATATTCACGGTGCATTGAAAGAGATGCTGAGATTAGTAAAATCAGGTGGAGTTGTGATTGTTGTTGATGAGGGTCTCTCACCTCAAATGCGAGAAACAGAGAAGGGGAAAGCGATAATCAAAGCAAACAGTCTATTCAACGCAAAACCACCTCTTGAATTTCTCCCAAAGAAAGCCCAGAATCTAGAAGTTTCCTATGTCATGAACGAAACCTTCTACCAAATGGTCTTCACGAAATGAGTTGCATATAGACCCAAACAGGTTCTACAAAATTAGAGTTTCAGTAGGAATAGATTTTGATATAAAAAAGAGAGGAGAGTGCTCATGTAGCTTCCCACAGGAGCACTTCTTTCATTGATGCGCTTCTAAGCTGCTTAGCATCAACAGAGGGCTGCTCAGTACTACGGTCAGATCCAACGATCTCGATATCTCGATTCATTGCAATCTACCTGTACAAGTATGAGTGTCTGATAGCATCTGTTGAAACTTGCTTCTTTAGCTTCTTTTTCTGCTTGATTGTCTTTGCTAGTGCCATATTATCTACCTCCGATAGATGTATGCGAATCCGATGGCGTTAATCCTGTGGACTCTAGCCATCTTGTCTTCTTGTGTTCCAGTTTCGTATCCGTGTCGGTCTGTTCGATACATTGTTAGTTACCTCAGTATTTCACGCAGGAACTACACCAGTTCCTATCTACTATGTAAACTAAATTCGTATATAAGGTTTGCTCTCCAAACCATTGAGCATAAAATAACCAATTTACCAAACTATAAACGTAATTTGGTTTAAAATAAGAATATAATTGAACCAATGGTTCAATAAACAAACTTATATTCTATGAGAGTGAAATAGAATACGAGCATGGGTCTATTATTTTGACCCGAAACGACCAAAAGGTGCGGAAAGACGTCGCTTCGGATGAAATTTGGAGCGGCCCCAAAACGAAAATGCATTGGTGAATACAACAATGGGCACTAAGACAAAGATCACAGAGATCACTGACAACCTAAAGGGAATTGTTCTTACAAAAGAGGGCAAAGCACCACAGAAAGAAATTGTTTTTGTTACAGATGAGGAACGAGCATCTGTTTTGGATGAACCTGTTAGACTCTACATTTTGCAGGTTCTTAGATCAGGTATCAAAGATACGATAACCTCAGAGAAGGTTGACGAGAATGGGGACAAGATCATCAGAGTGCGTGATGTTAAACGAAATGCTCTGTCTGTACTAGAGATTGTGAAATTGTCAACTGATTGTTGTGGACCTGATGTAGAGATTAGCAAGAATCAAGTATATCATCATTTACCCAAACTCGAAGAAGAAGGGTATGTAGCTAAGTATGGTACTGTGACCACTGGGAAACGAACCACTGATTATTGGCGTAGGACTGCATACGGATTTGTTCTTACCAAGGGAGAGTGGGTTGGAGGAAGTGGCACTTTGGCAAAGAAGATGAAGCCCTTTGTGGAAAAGATGCTTGACACCTTTGACTTGAAGGTATCAACCGCAGATAGAAAAGAATTACTTGAACTAATGACTAAGAAGACTGTGATGCAGTCTGATTGGCGAACCAAGATTGCAGAGCTCGTTAAAGGCGATGTTGCAGATAAAATGGTTCTCGAACAGTATGAAACATTACTGGACTACTATTCAATGGGATCAAAGGAATATCTTGACAATATCATGAGGATTAGGGAAATACTGTTCCCTAACGAACCCTTAGTCTAAGAGAATTAAACTACCGCTGCACAGATATTGGTCTGTGTTTCGAGAACGCCTTTGAGGTTCTTGAGTTTGTCAACGACAAAATTGCTCAGATGATTGTTGTTTTGAAATTCAGCCTTTATGATAATATCAGAAGCTCCAAAGATGACATTTACCTCTAGAACTTCATCCATAGTTTTTATGGTTTCAAAAACATCGTTTTGAGATGACATATCAACATTCAGCAGGATATATGCAGTCACAGTCATCAGAAGTTACCCTTCTTTTTCGCAATGTGTTCGACTTCGTAGAGTTCCTCTTAATCCTTTCCGCGTAACAGTTTTGTAGAGTAGAGCTGAAGTAATAGAATTAGATGTTGCCCTTCAAATGAATAGCAGCTTTTGTTATGTCAATGATAGTTAGCTCTGGAACTGCAGATGACTCTGCCCAAGCAACTGCCCAGCTAGAATCGTTAACCTTTACTATCATCAAGTGGCCTTCATCAGAACCGGCACTTCCAATGTAGAAGTCCTGTGCTGATCGGACTCTCTTGTATTTCACTCCCCCAGCAGAAACCTTTCCAGAGGCTTTCTGAGGAGCTTCAATTATTGACTTGATGTCTTCCATCAGATCCCAATTTTCAGTCTGCCAGACTATCTCCCCTTCTTTTACAACTGCAAAAGCCTGTATCTTGGGATTGTTCTCATAAAGTTGATACCATTGTCGACTAATAGCGGATTCCAAAATTAATCCTCCAATAATACAAAGGAAGTGTAATGGGGAATGGTTCCATAGGACGTTCCCCCAATTCAATCCAAAGTATATTTGCTATATTTTACCTTTCAGGGTTTTTGCTGCTCTATCGATGTCAACATAGACACCATCTGGTTGTGCATCAGGTGCAACCCAAGCAACAACCCATTTCTCACCCTCAATCTTTGCTAAGATAAGGATGCCATTTCCTTGGACGTTGCGAGCCACCAGACTCTCAGGTGTCGATCTCATTGTAGAGTAGCGAACATTGTTCTGTGTGATTGCAGGACTTTTAGATTTCACTGCAGACATGAGACTACCTGCATCTGCGGTAAGATCCCAATTATTACTCTGCCACAGGACTTGTCCACCTTCAGTTATTACGCCAAAAGCTTGCACCATATTGCCTGAACTATTGTATGCCATTGTATATGCATCCATGACAGGATCGCTCATTGTAAATTCACCCCGTTGAATATACGGTCTAAGAAAGAATCCGGTAGTACCTCTAAATAAACAAATGCTTGATGGCCCTATTTCGACAGGTCTGGTGAATACACTTATGCACGGTTACGTTTTTTCATACCTATGGACTCTGGACCTGTCTGGATGAGTGAAAAAGGGACATTCCTTCGAGTAATTGTCAAGCCAAACTCCAAAAAGAAGGAACTAATTGCTGAGAAAAATCCAGATTCAATATTGATTAATCTTGCAGGTCCAGCAAAGGAAGGGAAGGCAAACACAGAGCTAGTGAAGAGATTGTCCAAGCTCTTGAAAATATCGACTAGTTCAATCAAACTTGTTACAGGACATAAGTCGCGAGAGAAGATACTTTTGATAGATGGTCTAAGTGCTGAGGAAGTTGAGAAGAAACTCGCCCCATGATATAGGCAGTTATATAGCGGATATCCTTGGAAAAATCATCCCTGCGATCAATAGCCCAAGATTACAGAATACCCGGAGGCATCGACAGCAATGAACCTAGAGCAAGGAAGAAATCTCCAAATACTATTGTTTACAGTAGGTATTGCTTGGGCTGTTTATGCACTGTTGACGGGACGATTTGCTCAACCCGACGTATACATTGCACTTTTTGTTGAAGTCTTTCTCCTTTACCTTACTCTTATCAAACGCCAAATGAAAGAGAGAGAACTTCATATTTTCTTGCTCCTTATGGTCATCTATTTCATATTCATGACTCTCTTATTTTTCTTTATTGGATTTTTATCAGATATGGTGATAATGACATTGTCAGGAGTCGTGATCTATGTTGTTCTGACCGAACGCAAATGGCTCCGCAAAATCAGACCAAATGCTGATTCAACTAAAATTCTACTTGCGGGTATCTACTCTGCAGGCATCTTCTATATTCTCTTGGTAATGTTTCTTGGAGATTGGATGTACCCAGGAGTGATACTTGCACTGATTGTCGAGGGATTCTTGCTTTACAGCGCACTCATGAGACCTCCTCCCGACAAGACTGAGCTAACGGTCATTACAGTAATAGCAATGGCAACACTGCTTGTAGGTAGTTTACCAGTCCTACATCATGTTGTGATAATGGCTGTTGTGGGTTTACTAATTTATGGTGCGGTTCTCTCGGAGCCAAAATTCCCTCTGACGAAACGAGCCTTGGCAACTGGTATCGTTGTCGGAATCATCATGACTTTTCTAGGAATCTGGTTGGCACTGAAATTAGGAGTGGTATTTCTCGTAGGTGCAGAATTGTTGGGAGCGATATTTCTCACTGTGAAAGGAAGATATACACCAGAAGAAAATACCATCTCAGTAGCGATAGCAAACTCATCAGCAATGGTTGCAATTGGAGTTTTGATTACATTTCCTGCTATCGCGATATTTGAACCGACCAATCCGCTTTTCAATATCGGTTCTGCTATGTACAATCCGCTGACAACTCTTAGTTTTATTGTTGTAGTAACTGGGATAAGCGCAGTTTTTGGAATTCTATTACTAGCACCATTCAGAGACCGATTTGAGAATGAGGCGTGGCCCCAGGTCCAACCACAGGCATACACAATAAAATCGATTGGGGGAGATAGAGAAGCAAAGAAAACAGTTGGTATTGGGCTTGGTATAGCAACAGCATGGGTAGGAACCTCAAAGATTGCTGAGGGGCTCTCCGGAGCAGATCTAAGCTCATTTCCAAATGCATTATCCCCAGTAGTTCCAGCAGCTTCGGCCGTTCCAAGTTGGATAGGGATTAGTAATTCTCCCATGATGGTTGGAATTGGATTCTTTGTTGGATGGAAGAGGTCTCTTGTGATGGCTCTTGGTACTGTCATCACATTGCTAATTTGGATATTTATAGAGGGTGCTAGTCCAGCGGCCTTGTACGAATCCCATATCAAGAGACCAGAAATTCTGTATCTAGCATTAGGTATTTTTGCTACAGTATTGGCGGGAGATTTCCTAAGTGGTCAGAATAAAGAAACCGAGGACGAAATGACTCCTGAAGAATTTGAGGAGAAGACTTCATCTGATGTAATAGAAACTGATGGAGCTATTATTGTTGAAACGCCAATCAAGAGCACAGAACTACTGAAGAAACTACGTGTAAAGGAGTCGCTATTCTCAATAGAGATGTTTAGAGAGGAAGTTCGAGAGATTATTGCCGACCCACGTGGGTATATGAAGTCGAGAGGGGGGCAGATTCCAGTATGGATGGCCTTTGTTTCCCTTATCATGTTCCTGATTGTAGGAATAACCGTCTTCACTATCATTGTTCCATTCCCAGGAGTTCAGATACCTGTGCTTCTGTTCCTGATTGGTACACCAATTGCAATGGTTTCTGTTTACTTCACAGCACGAGCAATTAGTGAAACTGGAATGCTTGCAGGATATATCACAGATATAGTCGCAATTCCAGCAATCATTCTATTCCGTGTCGGATTTGCGGTTATTACTACATTCATGTCAATGCTTGGAGCTCTTCAAGACGCTGCGATTGCCCTCCTCGTACATCTGAAATTAGGACGTCTAACCAATGTACGCGGGAGAGACATTCTGAAAGCGGTGTTTGTTGGTGCTATGCTTGGTACTACAATTGGTTCATTCATTACATTCACTCTGTTTGAAACATATGGTGGCTTTGGTGGAACCGATCTTCCAAGTCCTGCAGCTCAGCTTTTCGGATTTCTCATCATAAGTCTTCAAGGAATTGGTGGAGTTGGTGGCGAATTCATGCTACCAGGGATGGATCAATTTCCAGGTATTCCTGGATTCATTTACTTGTTTAGCTTCGGTGTTGTTGGATTTCTTATTGGTAGAGAGTTGAACAAGCGTGAATTAAGTCCAATGAGTCTTGTAATCGGAGTTCTGATCCCATCGGCCACAGCAGTGGCAATTGTACTGGGTGGTTATATCAACTATCGAGTTGAGAAGGACACAGAACCTGAAAAGCCTCTCACTGATGAAACTGCAATCCAGCAGCAAGTAGAATTGCAGGATGCTAATTATGGTAGAATGAGTAGAATACTTAGTGGAATTGTTGCCGGTGAAGCAGTTATCACGGTTATATGGGTCCTCTCTATTGCACTTTCAGCAATATTACTTTGAGATTAGAACTCTTTCACATAGTCTGCAAGTAGTTACAAAAATTTCTTGAAATCGTTCTTTTCAAGAATATCTCCTCTATTTACGATAAGTTTCTTCCAATGCTTTGTCCCATTCATCAACCTCAGTTTCTGTACGGGACCGTTTCTTTCTCGCTCTTTCTCGCTCCTTACGTGCTTTTGCAGCTTCTTTGCGACGCCGTGCAAGATCTTTCTTTCGCTCTTTCTCAGCTTCCTTTTCTTCATTCGTTAATTCTTCTTTCTCAACTTCTGCTCGCTTTGAGAACCAAGTAATCACCATTGCAGCAAAGGGGAAAAGAAGAACCACAGGGAGAAAGAGGAGAAGCATCATTTCGGGCTGGAGAATCTCCATGCTAGTCTGGATTCCAATAGGCAAACGTAAGATTGTGGTTACTACTGCGGGACTCATCAAAATGAATGCGATAGCAATAACACTCAGAAATCTAATTGCGGAACCTGTGATTGTTGAGCCGATTACATATGCTGATGAGGGTGCTGCAGCCTTTGCTGTCAGTTCGTCTCTTGCTTTCGAATCTGTTTGAAGAAGTTCATCAACGTATATCTGAAGCCTACGAACATCTGAAACTGCATCAAGATTTTCAAGTGCATCCTGTGAACCTACTACTTTTCGTTCAATAGCTTCTCGCAGGAATGAGAATGCTGTTGCACTTGTGGTTCGACTAATACCAGAACTTGCTACTTTTTCTCCTCGCTCAATTGCGTCTTGTTTTCGTGTAGCTTGTCTGAGCGCGAGAAGTTGTTTTTTGAGAGTTTCTTCCCGGTCCTCAACAGGCTTCCCCACCGAATGACTGTATATCATCTGGTAGCTTACTTCCAAGTAAGCAAATGAAATAATTGCTAGAAGTTGAAACGTATTTGTTAGGAAGAGGACAAAGTCTGTTGGGAAGGGATCTAGATTAGGTACACTCAGTAATTTGTAAGATGCAATAATGATGATTGCCTGAATTGATATGAAAGAACCACCTACGAATTTGTGATCCATCCTTGCAAGAGATTGCAAAAATAAGACAATACCAATTCCAGCAAAGAGGAAATACAAGAATAGAAATGTATTATCCCACAATGCAGAAAGCACTGAAGACATATTGACACCGAAAGAAGTCCAGACCTGTTGAAGATTGGTCAATGGACCATCAACACCATAGGGTTGTATGTACCACTGTCTTAGAACAAGTGTATTGTAAAGTCCTACAACCATATCGTTGGGAAGTACTCCTCCTGCAAATGCACTAGCTAGTCCACTAATCATTGTAGTTGTTAGGAAGAAGAGAAGTAAGGAAAGTAGACGAAAGACTGTAACAATGAAGTCATATGGTGCATTCCAATGCCAGATGTCATTGACATCCAGAAAGAAGTACACAAGATAAGCCATTGCAGAAAAGGTGACAACAGATGCAATGCGTAGAATCCAGGTAACGACTTTCAAAACATTGCAACCCCCTTCTGTTTTGCTTGATTGTAGGTCTTGATTATGGCTGGAAGGAAATCCTCAGGTCCTACATTGATAACCTCAATACCAAATCTTGCTAGAGCTCGAGCTATTTTGTTTCTACGCTCCCAGAGTTCCTCAGATACAGCTTCAGAAAGCACTTTCTCAACAGGCCCAAACTGACCGACAGGTGCTTCAAACCACGGTCCAAATGGACTGATTACCATTGCTTTGTGACCATTAGCCACCAGAGTCTTCATAGCATTAAGTAGGGGTGCTGGGCTCTCTTCAAGATCAGTCATCCAAATGAATAAAGATCGCTTCTTTGTATTGCTAACAACATACTGAATTGCAGTTTCGTAATCACTCCAACCCTTTGGTTCCGCAGCGGCTAAAGCTTCCAATACATCATACATATGATTGGGTCGTGTGCCTGGGGGGACAAATCCATGAACTATATCACTGAATACGCACGTACCAACTAAGTCCTTCCTCTCAAGTCCCATATGAGTCAATAATACTGCTGCTCGAATTGCATACTCAAGTTTTGTATTCTCAGGATATCCATTTCCCATACTTCCGCTGGTATCGACCATACAGATGACCTGTATGTTTTTCTCCATCTCATACTGGCGGATGACCATATCACCGGATTTTGCGCTTGTCTTCCAATCGATTAGTCTGAATTCATCTCCGGGGACATATTCTCGAAATCCTGCGAAGTCTGAACCCATCCCAATAGTCTTTGTTCTATGAGCTCCAAACATGAGTCCTAGTTGACGCTGTTTTCCAAGAGCTTCCATTCGACGAACATCTTTCCATGTGGGATAAACCAAAATCTTAGTCTGTTCTTTTAATGTTCTCTTGTAATAGTGGAAACCTAATCGGTCTCGCATTATCACTTCGGTAGGACCGATATGATATCGGCCACGCATACGTGCTTGTAGAATATAAGAAAAAGTAATGCTACTACCTGGTTCAATTCTTGAGGCTATGAAGTTCTCACCTATTGCAAGAATCCAGGTTTCGGGGTATTGATCATGAACTTCTATGAAATCAAAATGTCTACGTGAAACATTTCTAATTGTGACTCTGACTCGAAGAAAGTCTCCGGAAAAGACTTTCACCTTGTCAATTTGACGGTCTACTTCTATACCAGCGAGATTTGCAGTGAGTGCAAAGAGAGGTAGTGTAACAACTAATCCAATCACAAGATAGACACCTAAGAGTACGAGGTAGAAATTAACGAAAGAGAATCCACTAGTTAATAGCAGAACCCCTGCGAAAACTACTACAAAGCCTCTCTGTGTTATCACAACAAATCTTCTCCAGTTTTACCTAGGACAGTCAACTTCACCCAAGATCTTTGTAACTATACGTTCTACTGTGAGACCTTCAAGCTCAGCTTCAGGCTTCAGCATTAGACGGTGGTTAAGTGTTTCAACTGTGAGTTTTCGTACATCTTCAGGAATGACATAGTCACGGCCATTCATTGCAGCTCGTGTCTTGGATGCATTCATCAAAACTAGAGAAGCTCTTGGAGACCCACCCAGTAAAATCTGAGGGTCATTCCGTGTCCTGATGACAATATCTCGGATATAGTGGATAACATCCTCTTCTAGGAAGACTGTCTTGCAAGTATTTTGCATACGAATCATTGTTGCAGGATCTGCGAGAACTCTGAGATCAGTTGCTTCTCCAAGGTGTTGTCGTCTGATGACCTCTGCTTCTTCATCCTCAGTAGGATAGTCAAGTATTAGGCGAAACATGAACCTATCAAGTTGTGCTTCTGGAAGAGGATATGTTCCTTCTTGCTCTACAGGGTTCTGAGTTGCAATGATCAGGAAGGGCTTTGGAAGCTTTCTTGTAACACCTTCAATCGATACCTGACGTTCTTCCATTACTTCAAGCAGAGCGCTTTGAGATTTTGGAGGACATCTGTTAATCTCATCAGCTAGAACCAAATTTGAAAATACAGGTCCTTTTCTGAACCAAAACTCTCCAGTTCGCTGATTAAAGACATTACTACCCAACAAGTCAGCAGGTAGTGTATCAACCGTTAATTGTATTCTCTTGTAGTCACATCCGAGGATTGATGCATAAGTTTTAGCCATGTAGGTCTTAGCCAACCCAGGAACTCCTTCAAGTATCACGTGACCGTTAGACAGCATTGCAGTGAGTACGTTCGAAAGAATATCTTCTTTCCCGACGATGATTCGATTACACTCACGAATGATCTCCGTTGTTATTTCCCGAACCTCGTCTAAACTCATAGTTGCTGTTGAGGAAACGGTCGTTGGTTCGTTTTCTTCTGTTGTCATTATTTCTACCTCTGATTTATCTTATATCTATCAATAGTGATTGGATATTACGCATAAAGAAGAAGAGCTCCATCATCTCGCTCTCCTTGATTTTCATATTAGGATCTGCTGAAATCTCCTCAATTCGGTCAATTGTGGCAAAGAACTCAGCTTGCTTTAGTTTGGAATCTTTATACTGCATCAATTCAAACAGTTTCTTAGGGTCATATGTACTCCATTGTTGTTGTTGTCTGAGACCTCGTTTCATTTTTCTATATAGCATCTTCACAACTCTAGAAAAGTTACCCTCGGTTCGATAGTATGACATACGTTCACCAAAGTATGTCTGACCACGACGAAGGAAAACATCAGACACGCTCTTGACTTCAGGTTTCTTCAATTCGGGCAGATATTTTTTGATGCCAATAGCTGTTACGAGGGGATAAAGTGCGGAAATATACGGTAGTGATGAAAGCCAAAGCACTCTTCCTAAGTATTGACCAAAGAAGAACTCTCCAGCACTCAAAGGAACTGCTAGTAGTTGCTCGCAGAATATTACTGGTACTTCAGTATCAGATCTTGATAACCATTCTATCACATTGGATGCAAATTGACGATTTCCTGAGAATTGACCGTACATGTCATTGGTGAATATACTCGGATCACTAACTGCAACAATGCGACCTCCAGTTTCTCCACCTTGGGAGAAATCTAAAGCTCCAACTACAGGAAGGCTACCAACCCAAGTTTCGTTAACAGGGTCAGGTGTTGGATCGGTTATATTGGTTTCACACCAAGAACGTGGAGTGCTCCACGCAATACCAGCTTGTCCAAGAAGACAGTATGGATTGAGCGCTGATGCCCAGTTGAGGTGGAGCTCGGTCACGCCCTGTGTAAGAAGTCCTCCATCACTTCTGAATCCGTAGGGATTAGTGAAGTCACGAATAATCGGAAGACGGGGTTCCTTGATTGGGTCATACGAATCGAGATCAAGTAAGACACCTCCAGTGAATGAAAGTAAACCCCTAGTCAAATTTGCAAGTGGACTACCTGCTAACATTGAACCCATCAACGTATTTAGTATTGCAAAAGAAGAGTTTGCAGTACCAAAATCGTCAGCTATCAGTACACCTCCTCCTGCAAGTAAATGCGTGAATATAACTAATGTAGCATCAAGACTGAAATCCCGAACCGGACCACTGATGATAAGTACCGCAGACCCATTTTCTCTAGTCAAGACACTCATAGATGCCTGAATGCTTCGTACTTCGCGGGATGAGTCTTCGATAGCAATTCTGAATTGGCTATAACCATTCCACTCTTCATTGTAGATTGAGAAATCGTGTGTATACACTGGTTCTGCGCCTATGAACGTATAACCAGCAAGCATGCCTACAGGTATCCATGATAATAGGAAGAGGACAACTTGCAAGATTTCTTTCCAGCCCATCAATATCTCTCCTGATTTTTTACTCCATTAATGAGCTTGTGTCAATCCTGGGGTAAATGTCAGTGAATACACGCAATGCTGCTTCATAACGCTCACGAGTCATCTCATGGTGTGAGAAACGAGCTTCTTCATAAGTTTGAACGAACTGCTCAACTGATGATTGATCAAGTGGAATTGATTGAAGTACGCGATCCAAGTACTCGCGTGCAGTTTCTGAATGGGTTCTTTCAGACCCCATCTTTGAACCACACATCTGCTCGAAAGTACGATACGCCAGAGTTATGGACGCACCATATTTTCCTGCATCTGCAAGTTTCTTGATATTCCGTAGCTTGGTGGGTATATCAATTCCTCTCGATATTACAACTGAGCGGAACATTCCTTTCACAATATACAGATACGCTAGTACAGCAATAATTGCTCCTACTAGTAAGACACCTGCGATTACTAAGTCCATTCCTTGCAATATTATACCACCTGTTGTTTGAATCGAAATTCCATATGTGTCAGAAGATACTGACGGGACATCGTTTGATGTGAGTGTGATTAAGAAATTAAAAGTTCCTGCATTTTGACCCGGTATGTTGTATTGAATAATCCCATCAGAATCAATAGTGAGGGGGACTTCCTGTGCTCCATTAAGGTCGAGTAATACAGGACGATTAACAATGATATTCTGTTCAGGGTCAGTCACATAGACTTCAATGATGAAATCCTGACCCGGAGTCACTGTGGTTGGTGATCCATTGGTGAAAACAGGACGTGTGAAGATGTGAATTGATTCTGCGGAAACACTCGAGTCTCCATTGAGGTATGTACTTCCTACATAATCAACAGTAATTTCGTAGTATCCACTGCTAGACCAAGAAGCAGGGATAGTTACAGTGACAAAACTCCTAGAGCCAGATACCAGTGTGACTGAACTAATGTACGTTGAATTAAAACTGATGTCGATTGAAACTCCATTGATTGGAGCTCCATCTTCATCAAAGAGCTCGAGCTGTATAGTGAATGTTTCTCCAGGCATATAGGACGCACTATCCACTCGGACACTAACAGTGGAATCAACTACTACAATTACCGTCCATGATCCACTAACTGATAATACATCACGGTCTGGATCGATTGATTCAATTGTGATTATGTATTGACCACCTAATACCGTATTATCAACAACCAAATCAAAAGAGAAGATTCCGGCACCATCTGTGGAAGTTGTATAACCTGACGAACTGACAATACCTAGTACTCTTATGTCAACAGAAACAGTTCCAAAACCGCCTTCATTCTCGACATACCCAGTAATTGTTATTGTGTCGCCTCTTGAGAATATGTTAGAGGGAGGTTGAGTGTCTAGATAGATGTCAATGTATTCACGTACTTGCACATCTGCGAAATTTGTAGTAACATCAGGAAATGCTCCAGTAGGCGCATTGAAGAAAACATAACCTGAATTATTTCCGACAGCGTCTGTGTATGGTATAAGATGAGCATAGCTATAGTTACCAGTAGCATCAGCAATTTCAGTTGATATTAGAATAGAGTCCCACCATATTTCAATTGAATATCCTGTCAATGGTGTACCATTCGAGAAATGAGCAAAACCAAAGATGGTTATTGTTTCACCGAGATATGCAGTAGTAACATCTACATTTGCTGTAATCACAAGTGAATGCACTTGGATATCAATCGAACGTGTTGATGACATTCCAAAAGTCGCAATACCAGCAGGGGGTATGTATGCCCAAACTTCTCTTATTCCCAAAGCAGTTCCTTCGGGAACTTGTACAGAATA
>Ga0209976_10001272_pt1 | contig 15020 bp, 14 predicted proteins | sample SumtaG_FD_182806 | JGI IMG/M metagenome (GOLD analysis project Ga0209976, IMG submission 182806) | Deep subsurface microbial communities from Indian Ocean to uncover new lineages of life (NeLLi) - Sumatra_00157 metaG (SPAdes) (version 2) | ecosystem: Environmental > Aquatic > Marine > Oceanic >...
TTCGCGTCCCGCAACGCGGCGCCATCCTGACCTTTCGCTATGTCTATGCGGGACAGCGGAAAGCGGCGATCCTCTATCTCAACGCCGCGACGCTCGCCCGTTTCGCAAGCCGCGAATGATGCGGCCCCGCCAAGATCGGTAGGGCGCGCGCGGGCGCCGCCAAGACGTTTCAGCTCAGTCGGGCCTGTCCTCGCCATAGAGGATGACGTGTTCCTGCTCGTCCGCGTCCGAGCGCGCCACAATGGCGATTGCGGGCTCGGTCTCGCTCAGATTGAAGGGTTGGTGCGGCACATCGGCCGGAATGAACACGAAATCGCCGGCTTCGTTGACGACGCTTTTCTTCAAGCCTTCGCCGTAACGGGTCTCGACGCGGCCCTTCACAAGATAGACCGCAGACTCGTAGCCCTTGTGCACATGCGCCTTGGCCGAACCGCCGGGCGGGATCACGATCTTCAACAAGGAAAGACTCTTTGCCCCTGCAGTCTTGCCCGAGATCCCAGGGAAGATCGGCAGCGCCTGCTTCGACTGGGTGGCCTCGGTGATACGGACCGTCACGATGTCCTTGCCGTCGCGTTCGCCGATGATGGTCGCATCGCCCGCTTGCGCTTCGGCTGAGGCGAGCGCGAATGCGGCAAGACAGAAGAGGAGGGCGGCTGCCCGCCCTTTCGTTTTGCGCCAAAGAGGGGCGGTGTCGTCGACGCGGTGGCGGGTCATGCGGCGTTCCTCTCTTTGGTAAAGACGTTGCGCCTCAGCCGGCCGGTCAGCACGTGGAGTGAAAGAGTCCTGCGACCGGCAAGGTCTCGCGGAGCTCGTTGAAGCGCGTCACGGCCTGCTCCGTCTGGAGAACCTCGGCGGCGATGCCGTTCTTGGCCAGCACCTCCAAGGTTTCGGGCGGGACCCGGAGCCGCTCCCACATTCCGCGCGAAAGCACCACGGCCTTTGCGCCATGGGCGATCAATTCGTCAATATCGGCAGGCTGAATGCCGGGCACATGACGCGTTCCGGTCTCGCGCCAGTCCCATTCGCGCGCCCCGCCGGGAAAGATTTTGGCGTCCTTGAAGGGAGGATAGCCGTCGACTTCGATGCGGCCCCAGCCAAGCTCCAAGATGCGCGGGGATTTCGGGTCTGGTGAGCGCATGACGTGGCCAAAATAAAAGGGGAAAGCCCAGCCCCTGGGCTTCCCCCCGTCAATTGCGCTTTCCCTCATTATTTTTCGCGCGCGAATCGATCATAGGAGAAAGCATGAGTGGGGCGATTCTCGGGCAGAGCTTGCATTGGCGCGAGATTAAGTTGGACCGTTGCCCGAATGCCACGCTCAAAGCGCGCCGCCATCCCGGGCGAGGCCGCTTTTTGCCGCCTCTTTAGGACAGAGACGGCCCGCTTCGTCCACAGAAGGAGGCTTGGCGAAAATCTTTGGACTCCGCCAGGCTCGGGGCGCCAAATGCCTGAATTTGCGCGGCCGATTGCGGGGAAAACCTGTGTCACCTGCGGGCATTCGGGCCGGCCCCGCCTAAAGGGCCTTGGCGGTCGGGGCCTGTTCGGGCATGCTGACGGTCCGAACGGACGATCGGGCCCGGCCTGGTTTTAAGGCCGCACCAGCAACACACGGCGTCGCAGGAGGGCTAAGATGGGCAGTTTCAACCCACCGGAGCGCTACGGCAGCAAGACCCGTATCGATCTCAACCAGTCTTACCAGGTGGCGTATTGGAAAGAGCGTTTTGGCGTTTCCGAGGAAGAACTCGGCGAAGCGGTGAGGGCCGCGGGTGCGCTGGCAAGAAAGGTGGAAGCGTACCTGAAATCCAAGCATCCAAGTTAACGCAGACCCGGCCCCCGCGCCTTGCGGGGCGGGGCCGCGCCGATCCTGATGACGGGCTGGATCGGCGCCGGCGGGTGCGAAAAACCTCCAACAGGATCAAAGAAACCGGGCCCGAAAGCAGGAGCAGGCGGCACCGGCCCAAGGACTTGCCGCCAGGGGTGTTTTTGCGTTGACGAAGAGTCATAATTGCCGCAGATGGCATCGGCCATAGCCAGAGGCGGACCGTCACAGGAGAGATCATCCAATGCGCGCGCCGGCGATTTTCCTTGCGATGATTTTTTGGGGGCTGGCGCCTTGCGCCGCCTTCGCGCAGGACCAGCAGCCCGCTGCAGGTGACGCCGAGCAGCCGCAACTGCTCGATGAGGCTCAACTCGACCAGCTTGTGGCGCCGATCGCGCTCTATCCCGATACGCTTCTGGCGCAGGTCCTGATGGCGTCCACCTATCCGCTTGAGATCGTGCAGGCGGCTCGGTGGATGGAGGCCAATAAGAAACTCGAGGGCGAAGCGCTCGAGGAGACGGCGGCCAAGGAAGATTGGGACGACAGCGTCAAGGCGCTGGTGGCGACGCCGACAGTGATCACCATGATGAACGATGAACTCGATTGGACGACGTCGCTCGGCGATGCGGTGCTCGCCCAACAGGCCGACGTCATGGACGCGATCCAGCGCCTGCGCGGCATGGCTCAGGATAATGGCAAGCTAGAGACGACCGAGCAGCAGACGGTCACGGTCAAACAGGAGGCCAACAAAGAGGTGATCGTCATCGAGCCGGCGTCGCCCGAGGTGGTCTATGTGCCCTATTACGAGCCGGCCGTGGTCTATGGGTCGTGGCCTTATCCTGCTTATCCGCCCTACTATTATCCGCCGGCACCGGGATGGGTTGCCGGGGGCGCGCTGGCGAGGGGCATTGCCTGGGGCGCGGGCTTCGCCATCGGCTACGGCGTGTGGAACAACTACAATCCGTTCGATTGGGGACGCAACGATATCCGCGTCAACGTCAACAAGAACGTGAATATCAATAACTTCAATCGGAACAACGTAAAGCTGAATAACTGGAATCACAATTCCTATCACCGGCGCGGCGTCAACTATAAGAACAAGAACGTCCGGAACAAATATTCCAAAAACAACCGCAGGCCGAACCAGCGCAACAACCTCGATTTCCGCGGACACGACGGCAAGCAAGTTCTTAAACCGGGCGGCAAGGGACCGGGCGGCAAGGGACCTGGCGGTAGGGGGCCCGGCGGCAAGGGGCCCGATCTCGGCAGCAAGCGGCCCGGTGATAAGGGTCCCGGCGGCAAAGGTCCGGGCGGTAAGGGTCCCGGCGGCAAGAAGCCCGATATCGGCAAAAAACCCGGGGGCGGCAACAAGCAGGCCGCGCTCAAGGACCGGAAGCCTTCCAAGCCGAAATCCACGCCCAGCAAGGCTAAGAGGCCCAGTCCCAGCAAAGGCAAAAAGGGCAACGCCTTCAACACGCGGGATGGCGGTAAGGCCAAGAGCTACTCGAAGCGCGGTCAAGCCAGTCTCGGCAAGCGCAGCCCGCGCAGTTACTCCAAGCCGAAAGGCGGGGGAGGCAGGTCCTTTAAGGGCGGCGGCGGTGGCGGCGGCCGTGGCCGTGGCGGGGGCCGCAGGCGCTAGCGGAATTATGTTTCAGCAAAGTCTAAGGAACTGACCGATGCTTCTCAGGGTCACAGAGCTCCGCAAACCGATTGGCGTCATCCTCGGCGTTACCCTCGCCATGTGGTGCGCGCCGGCTTTCGCCCAGAAACAGTTCGAGAGCGCCGAACAAGCGGCCGATGCGCTTGTGACCGCGGCGCGGGCAGGAGATCAAAGCGCCGTGCTCGATATTCTCGGGCCTGAAGGGGAAGAGATTGTCAGTTCGGGCGATGAGGTGGCCGACCGCACCGTCCGGGAGAAATTCGTCGCGGCCTACGACGCCAAGCACAGTCTTGTCGTCGAGGACGGCAAGACCATTCTCGTGATGGGCGAGGACGACTGGCCATTCCCGATTCCGATCGTCGGCAATGATGAGGCGTGGGAATTCGAAACCGCCGAAGGCGTCGATGAGATTCTTCGCCGCCGGATCGGCCGCAACGAGCTCAACGCCATGGAGGTGTCACGCGCCTATGTCGACGCGCAGAAGGACTATGCCGAGCGCGATCCGGGCGAGCATGTCTACGCGCAGCGCATCGTGAGCAGTCCCGGCAAGAAGGATGGACTCTATTGGCCGGCCCAAGAGGGCGAAAGCCCAAGCCCGCTCGGTGAGCTCATGGCGCAAGCGTCCGCCGAAGGCTACACGGTCGGGGATGAGCCGGCCCCCTATCACGGCTATTTCTACCGCATCCTCAAGCGGCAGGGTGACGGCGCGCCCGGCGGCGCCTACGACTATATCGTCAAAGGCAAGATGATCGGCGGGTTCGCCCTCATCGCCTTCCCGGCGCTTTACGGCAATTCCGGGATCATGACTTTCATCGTCAATCACGACGGCGCCCTGTTCGAGAAGGATCTCGGCGAGGATAGCGAGACGATTACCGGCGAGACCGAGTCTTTTGCGCCCGACGAGACCTGGAAGAAAATCGATTAAGGCGAACTGACGGTGCCGTGCCGGTGGGGCGCAAAGCCTCGATGTAAAGCGTCAGGACTGGATATGACAGGCTTCATGCGCGGACGGTCTAGGACAACGGCACGGTAAGTGGATCGGGGGACGTCATGAGTTGCCCCAATCCAAGGCGCGCTTGGCTGGCGGTGCCGATCGGTCTCGCGCTCGTTGCGTGCGCCTCGTTGCCGCGCAATCCGGTGCCCCTGCAGCTCGTTGACGACGCCGCCGTTCTCGAAGGCACGGAAGTTCGCTTCTGGGGCGATCGCGCGCCCCCCAATATCGATGCTCTCGCCGCGGAGAAATGGGCGCAAGTTCGAGCGACCCGCCCCCATCTGTTGAAGAAGGGCAAGCGGCCGAAGATCAGCTTCCTTGCCATTTCCGGCGGCGGATCCGACGGCGCCTTTGGCGCAGGGCTCCTGGTCGGTTGGAGCGCCCGCGGCGACCGTCCCGAATTCGACATCGTGACGGGTGTCTCTACCGGCGCGCTTACCGCACCGTTTGCGTTCTTAGGCCGGCGCTACGATACGGCGCTCAAGGCCGTGTTCACCACCTATTCGACCGACCAGCTGGTCACCAAGCATCCCGTGCGCGGGCTCCTTGGCGGCGATTCGCTTTCGAGCAACGCGCCGCTCGCCCGCGTCATCGCGGGCTATGTCGATCAAGCCTTTATGGAGGAGGTCGCGCGCGAGCATGCAAGGGGACGGCGCCTTCTGATCGGCACAACCAATCTCGACGCGCAGCGGCCGGTGATCTGGGACATGGGCAGGATCGCCGGCAGCGGCGACCCGCAAGCGCTGGCGCTGTTCCGCAATGTGCTGCTTGCCTCGGCGGCAATTCCAGGCGTGTTTCCCCCGGTCTACGTCAAGGTGCATGTCGAAGGCCAAATGGCCGAGGAGATGCATGTCGACGGCGGCACCACCAATCAGGTGTTCCTGCTTCCCACCCAGGTCAGAGCGGGCAGCATCACTGCCAAGCTCGGTGTCAACCCGATCCGGCGCCTCTACATCATTCGCAATGGACGCGTCTCGCCGGAGTTCAAGGTCGTCAAGGCCAACACGTTGGAGATCGCGGGACGTTCGATCTCGACGCTGATCAAGACGCAAGGGATCGGCGATCTTCATCAAATGTATGAGTTCGCTCGCGCCAACAACATGCAATACAAACTCGCCTATATTCCCGGCGAATTTCCCAACACCAGCACTGAAGCCTTCGACAAGAAATATATGTCTCGGCTTTTCGAACTGGGCTTCAAGCAAGGCAAAAGCGGCACCGAATGGAAGAAGAAGCCGCCCAGGCTCGGGAGTACGCAATGACCTGGAAGACCGCCGCGATCGTGCTCGCTCTCATCCTTGCCGCGGTGCTGATTGCGGCTGCCGTCGTCGTGGCCGATTTGACGAAGCTCGGCCAGTCGCTGCTATAAGCGGCGCACGCAGCCCGCGTATCTCAGGGGCTGTGGGCGGGTGGCAACGCTATTTGGCGAGCAGCGCGAGCAGGCCTTCGAGCAATTGGGTCGGCGTCGGCGGGCAGCCCTTGATGTGAAGATCGACGGGAACGACCTTGCCGACACCGCCGGTCACGGCGTAGCTCCCGGCGAAGATACCGCCATCGACGGCGCAGTTTCCGACCGCCACTACCCATTTCGGGCCCGGCGTGGCGTTGTACGTACGCTCGAGCGCCTCGCGCATATTCTTGGTGACGGGCCCTGTCACCAGAAGCACGTCGGCGTGGCGGGGCGAGGCCACAAAACGCAAGCCGAACCGCTCGAGATCGTAGAAGGCATTGTTGAGCGCATGAATTTCAAGCTCGCAGGCGTTGCAGGAGCCGGCATCGACCTCGCGAATGGCGAGGCTGCGGCCGAGCTTACGTTTGGCGGCGCGGTCGACCCGGCCTGCAAGCTCGGCAAGCGCCGTCTCGCCGGGGTCGGGCGCCGCCTCGGTCACGGGCCCACGCATCAGATTCTTGAACAGCACGTTTCGCAAAACCTATCCCTCTAGAGATCGTGGCCCGAATAGGAGCAGTTGAACGATTTGTTGCAGAGCGGGAAGTCGGCGACGATGTTGCCTTCGATCGCGGCCTCCAGCAACGGCCACTGAAACCAGGACGGATCACGCAGGTGGCAGCGTTCGATGGCGCCGCCTCTGCCGATGCGCACCCATACTAAAACATCGCCGCGGAAGGCTTCGGTCAGGCCGAGACCCTCGCTCGCTTTCTTCGGCTTGCCGAACGTGGCGCGCAGCTTACCTCGCGGCAGCCGCTTCAGGATTTGCTCGATCAGCTTCAGGCTCTGCTCGACTTCGCGGACGCGAATCCACAGCCGCGCATTGACATCGCCGTCCTCCCGCACCGGCACCTTGAAGGTGAGCCGGTCGTAAGGCGCATAGCCTATGGCCTTGCGTGCGTCGAAGTTGCGGCCCGAGGCGCGGCCGACATAGCCGCCGGCGCCGAAGGCGCGCGCCAGGGCGGGCGCCAGATAGCCGGTGGTGACGGTGCGGTCCTGAAGCGAGGCGGTGTTATCGTAGATCGCTATCAGTTCGGGGAACCGGCCGCGCACCGTTGCGATCAGTTCCCGCAAATGCGCCTCACTGCCGGGCGCGAGATCTTCGGCAACACCGCCAGGCACGATGCGGTCCATCATCAGCCGGTGCCCGAACGCGGCCTGCGCTGCCCGCAAGGTCCGTTCGCGCAGCATGCCGCATTCGATATAGAGCAAAGAGAACGAGGCGTCGTTGCAGATGGCGCCGATATCACCGAAATGGTTGGCCATGCGCTCGAGCTCGGCCATCAGCGCGCGCAGGAAGACCGCCCGCGGCGGAACCTTGACCGCAAGCGCGGCCTCCACCGCATGGGCAAAGGCGAGCGCGTAAGCCACGGTGCTGTCGCCGGACGTGCGGCCGGCAAGTTGCGCGCCTTCGTCGATGGAAGCTCCCGCCATCAACGACTCGATGCCCTTATGCGCATAGCCGAGCCGCTGTTCGAGCCGCGCCACCGTCTCGCCATTGGCGGTGAAGCGGAAATGTCCGGGCTCGATGATGCCGGCATGAACGGGGCCGACGGGAATCTGATGGAGATTTTCACCCTCGACCGGGAGGAACTCGTAGGCTCGCGCCTGCACCCGCGACTTTCTTGCTTTGCCGAGCGGATGGGTCACGCCCCAGAAGCCGAGATCGAGCCAGGATCGCATGTCGGGCGAGCCTGACGCGGTCAGGCCGAACAGGTCCCCGATCGAGCGCTCGAGCCTTCCGGCCGCGGGATGGAGCGCCGCCACCGAGGGGAATTTGCCGTCGCGGCACTCGAAGGTGAACACGCCGATCGCGCCCGACTTCTCGATCAGCGCCATGTGCACTTGGGTCATGTGCACTTGGGTCTTGTCGCCCCACAGGCCAAGCAGAGTGGCGCGGCCCTCGGCCAGCTCTTTCAGCGCGAGCGCCCAAGTCTCGCCGCTCACGATCGCGCGCGGCCACGGACGGTGGGCTTCCACCTTCCGGCCTTTCCTGGCGATATCTTTGAGTGCGGTCATGGTCCTCTATCCGAGCATCTTCGCCACCGACTCGAACAAGGCGACGATCGCCGCCGGCAAATAGATGCCGGCGAGAAGCACGAGCGCGAGATGGACGATCATTGGGGCGTAGGAGCATTCGGCCTTGCGGTTCTCGCCCTTAGGCTCGCCGAAGGCAATCGCATTCAACTTCAAGAACAAGGCGCCGACCGCGATAAGGAGCCCGAGCACGAGGGGCACGGCGAGCAGGGGTCGCGCGGAGATGGTGGCGCTGACCAGGAGGAATTCGCTGGTAAAGATGCCGAGCGGCGGCAATCCGGCAATCGCCGCGACCCCGATCACGAGCCCCCATCCGATGAGCGGATTGGTCTGGGTCAGCCCGCCGATCTCGGCGATCTTCTGCGTGCCCTTCACCTGGGAGATGTCGCCGACGGCGAAGAAGATCGCCGACTTGGTCAGGGAGTGCAAAACCATGTGCAGAAGCCCGGCGAAATTGGCGAGCGGTCCGCCGAGACCGAAGGCGAAGGTGATGAGCCCCATATGCTCGATCGAGGAATAGGCGAACAGGCGTTTGATGTCGCGCCGCCGGTAGAGCATGAAGGCGCCGAACAGCAGCGAGATGAGCCCCATGCCGATCATCAGCGGTCCGGGGGCGAAGGCTTCCGCGTTTCCGGCCAGCAGAATCTTGCAGCGAAGGAGCGCATAGAGCGCGACATTGAGCAAAAGCCCCGACAGCACCGCGGTGATCGGCGTCGGGCCCTCGGCATGGGCGTCGGGCAGCCAGGCATGCAGCGGAAAGAGGCCGATCTTGGTGCCGTAGCCGAGCAGCAAGAACACGAAGGCAAGATTGAGCATGGCCGGCTGGAGCGAGGAGGCATGGGCCACAAGTTCCGTCCACACCATCGCGTTCAGCCCGGCGCCCATCGCGTTTTGCGCCGCCATATAAAGGAGAATGGTGCCGAACAGGGCGAGCGCAATGCCGACGCTTGCCAAGATGAAATATTTCCAGGCCGCCTCGATTGCCGCGTGCGTGCGATAGATGCCGACCATGACCACGGTAATGAGCGTGGCAAGCTCGATCGCCACCCACAAAACGCCGAGATTGTTACTGAGCAGCGCGATGTTGAAGGCGAGAGTCAGCGCCTGATAGAGCGTGTGATAGAGCCTGAGGAAAGCGGGTGTCACCCGTCCGCTCTTAAGCTCATAGGCGACGTAGTTGGCGCTGAACACGCTGGTGGTGAAACTGACGAAGGCGACGAGCACCAGGAAGATGATGCTGAGTTCATCGACGAGAAGATAAGACCCCGTCCTCTGTTCCCCGGTCCAGGCCAGGCAGAGCGCGGCGATCAGGGTGAGGGCCGAGGCGCCGGCATTGACATAGGCGCTCGCGCGCGTCCCCGGCAAAAACGCGATCAGCCCCGCAGCTAAAGCGGGAATGGCGAGAAGAAAGAAGACCGGATCGAGACTCATCGTCTCTCACCGCGATAGGAATCGAGCGCGCCGACATCGACGGTGTCGAAGCGCTCGCGGATCCGAAACAGGAAGATGCCGATCACGATAAAGGCGACCAGAACGGAGAAGGCGACGCTGATCTCGACCACGAAGGGCATGCCCTTGGCGCCGGTCGCGGCAAGCACGAGACCGTTCTCAAGCGACATGAAGCCGACCACTTGGCTCACGGCATTGCGCCGCGTCACCATCATCAGGAGTCCGAGCAGGACCACGGCGAGCGCGAAAGCGAGGTCCTCGCGCGCGAACAGATCGGCGCCTTCGGTCGCGCGCAGGGTCACGACCATGGCCAGCGCCACCAGGCCCATGCCGAGCAGCATGGTCGAGCCGATGCCGACGACGGTCTCGATCTGACGCTGGATGCCAAGCTTGGCGATGATGCGATGGAGCGCGACCGGAATGACGATGGCCTTGAACAGGAGCGCGATGGCGGCGGTGACGTAGAGCTGCGGCGCATCCTGGGCATAGGCCTGCCAGGCCACCGACAGCGCCAGCATCAGGGCGTGCAGGGCATAGACGTTCAACAGCGCGTAAAGGCGATCCTGATAGAGCAGCAGGAAGCTCACCAGAACGAGCGAGCCTGCCAGGAGATGGGCGATGTCGACGGTCAGCGTGCCCATCTCAAAGACTCCGCGACACGAACATCAGGAGCGTGGCAAGGAGGCCGAGCATCAGGGCCACGCCGAGGAAATCAGGCACCCGAAACACGCGCATCTTGGCGATGGAGGTCTCGAATACGGCAAGCATAAAACCGAACGCGGCAATCTTGGCGATATAGGCGATCGCGCCGACCGCGAACGCCGCAAAGTCCGCGCCCGGCGGGGCAATGCCCCAAGGCACGAACAGGCAGGCGATGAGCGAAAGATAAAGCAGGAGCTTCAGATCGGCCGAGAGATCGATGAGCGCGAGGTGCCGCCCGGAATATTCGAGGATCATGGCCTCATGCACCATGGTCAGCTCAAGATGCGTGGCGGGATTGTCCACCGGGATGCGCGCATTCTCGGCAATGGCCACGATGATCAGGGCGATCACCGCCATGCCGAGCGAGACATGGATGCCAACATGTCCGGAAGAGAGGAACGCGGCCATGGCCGAGAGCTGAGTTGAGCCCACGATCAGCGCCAGCGTGAAGACGATCATCAGCATAGCGGGCTCGGCGATGGTGGCGAACATCACCTCGCGGCTTGAGCCGATGCCGCCGAAGCTCGTCCCGATATCGAGCCCCGCGAGCGCGAGCAGGAAGCGCGCGGTGCCGAGCAGCGCCACGATGGCGATAAGATCGGCCGACCAGGAAAAGATCAGGCCATAGGCGAAGGTTGGCACCAAAGCGGCCGCCACCCACGTCGCGGCGAAGAGCAGATACGGAATGGCGCGGAACAGCCAGGACGCGTTGTTGGCGAGCACCACTTCCTTGCGCAGCAGCCTGATGAGATCGCGGTAAGGCTGGAGAAGCGGCGGGCCTTGGCGCGCTACGAGCCGCGCCTTGATCAAGCGGACGAAGCCGATGAGCAGAGGCGCCAGCGCCAGCACCAGCAGCATCTGGACGGCCTGCACCGCGATATTGGGGATCATGGCCATAGCGCAAGCACGAAGAGAAGCCCGACCAGGGCGGCCAAGACGAAGCCCAGATAGTGGCGGATGCTGAGGAACTGGAGCGCGTTGAGCCAGCCCGCAATCTGTTCGACGGCAAGTCCGATCGGCGCGTAGAGCGTGTCCCAAAGGACGTCGCTGAGGCGAACGGTCATGCGCGCAGGGCCGGTGCTGCCCGGAGGCGGCATGGTGACGTCCTCGCGGGCACGGAACACGAGCGTGCCGAACACGCGGCGAATGGGCTGGGCGAAGCTCGAAGCGGTGTATTGGGTCTCGGGCCGCGGATCGGGATAGCCGCAATCCCAGGCCGGTCCCCGTCTTGCGCCGCGCGTGGCAAATCCATGAATGAGCGCGGCAGAAGCGGCTGCGGCCGCCGCCATAAAGACGAAGATGAGAAGGCCGTTATAGGAGATGCCGCGCGAGGGTATGGGAAAGATCGAAAGATAAGGCAGATCGCTCTGGAGCGGCATGCTGTCGCCGACCATCGCCTTGGCGACCGGCGCCAGCGCATCGATAAAATAGCCCGGCAGGATTCCGGCAAGGAGACAAAGTCCGGCGAGCGCGAACATCGAGGTCAAGGAGAAGGCGTCGGTTTCGCGCGGACGCGAAGCAGCCTTGCTGCGCGGCCGGCCGAGGAAGGTGACGCCGAAGGCCTTGACGAAGCAGGCCGCGGCCAAGGCGGCCGACAGTGCGAGCAGAGCGCCGACCGCAGGCACGAGGAATCGCAAGCCCCATGACGGCAGATCGGGACTGAGCAGAATCGCCTGGAAGGTCAGCCACTCGGAGACGAAGCCATTGAGCGGCGGCAGTGCCGAGATGGCGATGCAGCCGATGAGAAAGGCAAAAGCGGTGAGCGGCATGCCATGGATGAGGCCGCCCAAACGCTCCATGTCGCGTTCGCCGGTTGCGGTCAGAACCGCGCCCGAGCCCAAGAACAGAAGATTCTTGAACAGCGAATGATTGAGCACATGGAGGAGTGCCGCGGTAAAGGCGAGCGCGGCGGCCGCGGCGAAGTCGTAAGCTTGGAACGCCAGCGCAAGGCCAAGGCCGATGAAGATGATGCCGATATTCTCGACCGTGTGATAGGCGAGCAGGCGTTTCAGATCGTGCTGCATCAGGGCGTAGAGCACGCCCATGACGCAAGTGATGCCGGCGAGCGCGAGCACCGCCATGCTTCCCCACCAGGGCACGTTTCCGAGCAGGTCGAAGACGATGCGGACGAAGGCGTAGACCGCGACCTTGGTCATCACGCCGGAAAGTAGGGCCGAGACATGGCTCGGTGCTGCGGGATGGGCGAGGGGGAGCCAGGCGTGAAGAGGAACGAGACCCGCTTTCGATCCGGTGCCGATCAACACCAGAACGAGAACGAGGGCCGCGAGCGCGGTGTCCGGCGTCGCCGCGCGGATGGCTTCGAACGCGAAAGCGCCGTCGGAGCCGGCGAGCAGTGCGAAGGCGAGAAGCAGCGCGAGCGTGCCGAAACTCGCCATGATCATGTAGACGTAGCCGGCGTGAAGATTGTCGCGCCGGCGGTCATGCGCCACGACCAGAGCCCATGACGACAGCGACATGAACTCCCAGGCGAACAGGAAGGTGAAGGCGTCATCGGCGATGACGACGAGAATCATCGCCGCGAGGAAAAGCGGATAGAAGGGGAGCACGCGCTGCGGCGCCTGTTCGTGCCTCCCGTAACCAAGCGCGTAGAGGCTCGCGGCGGCGCCACCCAAATTGACGATGACAAGAAAGAAGGCGGCAAGCGCATCGAGCCGGAAATGGGCGCCGAGCCATGGGAGCCCGAGCGGAAGCGTGACGGTTTGATCGGCGCCTTGGGCGAGAAGCGCCGCGAGAGAGACCGCGAGCGCCGCCGCCGATAGGATCAAAGAGAGGCCATAAACGAGGATGCGGCCGAGCGCCATTCGCGCCGCTATCATCCCCAGCGCCGAGACGACGATGAGTGCGGCGGCAGAGGCGAGGACGGCGGGAAGCGCCATCGACGTCATCAACGAGCTGACATTGCCGCTAACCATCCCCAGCCGCTCACGCAAGCCTATCCGCAGGCAGCGAGCCCCGGCTCTGTCGCCCAAGCCCGTCGGCCCAGTTTTGCTGACTAATCTCTCAGGAAATCCGCCAAACGGCCCGTTTTCGCTGCGGTGCCTCAGGATCCCCGCCCAGGTTCCCGGCGTGTCTAGTCATTGTGTTTCTATCCATCAAGAAGAATCTGGCGGCGCGGCTGCCGCCAATCTTGCCATGGAAGAGACTCGTTGGCCGAAGCGGCGAGATAGGACGCCACCTCGTCATGCGACGCCCCTGAGCTGGGGCGGACGAGCCGCGAAGCGCAGGGCACGGCAACAAGAAGGTGCGGACCGCACGGAAATGTGAAGCCGGCCAAGGTGTCATATGGCAACAAACCCGGTCTTGGCCCTTGGCGATGTCCGCATTGTGGCTCGCCTTCGCGGGCGCCTTTTTGGTAGCGTCTGCCGTGGCGGGGCCATGATGCGCCGCCGGCAGACTTAAGAAAGCGGCATTGAGCTTCGGTCATGATCGAGAAGCAAACCCGGAACGGCGGGAAGGGCCGCGGCCGGAATAAAGACGATCGAGACGAAAACTCCGGCGGCGGCGAGGCTCAAGCCGGAGGCTGGGGCCGTGCCTTCGCCCGAATCATCCTGCTCCTCGTCGCCATGGCCGCCGCGGCACTTCTCTATCGCTCTTGGGGTTTCTGGGAGGCCGAGCCGGAAGCCAGGCCTGCGCCGCCGCCGCCTGCCGTCACCGTCGCCGAGCCGCTGATCAGGGAGATGGCGGAGTGGAGCGATTTCACCGGCCAGTTCGAGCCGCTGGAATCGGTCGAGGTGCGCGCCCGGGTCAGCGGCTATCTCGAATCCGTCAATTTCACCGACGGCCAGCTGGTCAAGAAGGGCGACCTTCTCTTCGTCATCGAGCCGCGCCCCTTCGAACTTGAATTGGAGACGGCCAAGGCCCAGCTCGCCCAGGCCGAGGCGCAGCAGCAATTGGCGGAAGCCCAGCTCGAACGCACAGTACGATTGCTCAAGAACGACTACGCCAGCAAGGAAACCTATGACGCGCGCGTGTCGGAGCTCGCCATCGCCAAGGCGGCGCGCAATGCGGCCATTACCGCGGTCAGCCAGGCTCAGCTCAATCTCGACTACACGCGCGTCACCGCCCCGGTCTCAGGCCGCATGGGGCGCCATGAAGTCAGCGTTGGCAATCTGGTCATGGGCGGGACGAGCGGCGACACCACGCTGCTCACGACCATCGTCTCGCTCGATCCGATCTGGCTCATCTTCAATGTGAGCGAGGGCGACGGCATGACCTATAAGCGGCTGGTGCAGAAAGGCGAGGTTCAGTCGGCGCGCGAGAACAGAGTCTCGGTCGAAGGCCAGCTCATGGACGAGAAGACGTGGCTGCTCAAGGGCAGCATCGATTTCGTCGATAACCAATATGACCGCTCGTCGGGAACGATTCGCGTGCGCGCCACCTTCCCCAATCCCGATCTGTTCATCACGCCTGGGCAATTCGGCCGGGTGCGCGTGCCGATGTCGCAGATGCGTCCGACCATGCTTGTGCCCGATGCCGCCGTGGTGACCGACCAGTCGGTCAAGCTCCTGTTCACGGTGAACGCCGACGGCACGGTGGTGCCGAAGCCGGTCAAGCTTGGGCCGGTCACCGACGACGGCTTGCGCGTGGTCAGGGAAGGGGTCGGCGCGGACGACCGCGTCATTATCAATGGGCTGTTGCGGGCGCGGCCCGGTGCCAAGGTCACACCGCAAGAGGGCGAGATCGGCGCCGCGCAAAACGCCATGCCGGGGTCATGAACCTTTCGCACTTCTTCATCGACCGGCCGATCTTCGCGTCGGTCATCGCGATCATCATAACGCTGATCGGCGGGGTGTCTTTCTTCGCTCTGCCGGTGGCCCAGTATCCCGAGATCGCGCCGCCTTCGATCTCGGTGAACGCGACCTATCCCGGCGCGTCCGCCGATATTGTGGCCAAGACG
>Ga0209976_10001273_pt1 | contig 15008 bp, 10 predicted proteins | sample SumtaG_FD_182806 | JGI IMG/M metagenome (GOLD analysis project Ga0209976, IMG submission 182806) | Deep subsurface microbial communities from Indian Ocean to uncover new lineages of life (NeLLi) - Sumatra_00157 metaG (SPAdes) (version 2) | ecosystem: Environmental > Aquatic > Marine > Oceanic >...
CCATTATTATTGGCACCATCCACAGTATCAAACTATTAACTAGTACTGCAAACACACTCAAGTTGCCAAAAGTAATCACCAATATTGGCCACACTGCTATTTGTGCTGATATTGTTTCACTCATATCTTTACCTATAACCCACAACTTATTAAATACTCTACCTAACAAAGGAGAAATAACCAATAATCCTGCTGTTGCTAATATACTTAGTTGCCAACCCACATCCCACAACAACAATGGATCATATATTAGCATTACTCCTCCGGCTAATATCAACAACCTTACTCCATCAGCTTTTCTGCCTAATATTTGACCAAAATATGCCAAACTACCCATAATTGCCGCCCTGACAATAGCTGCTTCTGCTCCGGCCATCAATGTATAACCGATTACTGCCACTATCCCTATTAAAACCGCTGTTCTTCTCTTAACTAAACCCGCTAAATAGCTGATTATTGTTCCTATAACCACTGTTACATTGTATCCACTCGCCACTACAATATGTAAAGTCCCTGTTTTCTGCAATTTCTGCCAAAAACTCTTGCCAAAATCTCTTTTTGCCCCTAAAACTATACCTGCTAATAAACTAGCTTCCGGCTCTGGCAAAATACGGCTATATATCTCCTCAATCTTCTCTCTCAATCCCATTAATCTCTTTTTCCAACCCTTATTATCACCAATTTCCAATACTTCCACCTCTGGATAATTCAAACTAAACTGACTATACCATTGATTAACTGTCTTTTCTTCCAATTTGCCGGTTAATTTAACTTTATCTCCATAATGCCAGCGCGGATAACTTTTAGTCCGTACTTTAATCCTCCCCACTTTAAACTTCTGTGACATCCCTTGAATAATCGGTTCTGAAGATATTTGCCCTCTTACCTCAATCTCTTTTCCAACAGACATCCGTAAATTCCCCAACGCCTGAAAACTTCCCCAATACCTCCCTAAAAACACCACCACCCACACTAAAAATATTAAAAAATACTTCATAAAGCAACTTCCGTTCCGGATCGGAATAGAAATTTTCGATCCGGAACGGAATAAGGAACGGAATAAACAGGCAAAACAATTTTCAAACACACAATATTGTTGCAATCTATCTATTTTGACCCTTCCGTCCCATTCTATGTTATTCCAAACTCTTTGTCATTCCGAGCAAGCCCCGCGTCCGCGGGGGCGCAGACGAGGAATCTAGCTTTAGCGTAATTTGAAGTTTACCTCCTCGTCATTCCGAGTACTAGCGAGGAATCTAGCTTTAGCGTAAAACTCTTTATTTACGTTTCACTGGATCTCTCGACAAGCTCGAGATGACAGGGAGGACGTTCAGATGACGGGGGGACGCTTAACAGTAAGAACCGACCCTTCCGTGTTTTTATTAATAAACAGCTAATTTATCCTTATTTCTCTCATACACATTACTTTTCAGCACTTTCTTAGTCAACAACTCCTCTACTGATCCATACGGCCTGCCGCTAATTACTTTTTCAGCTGTTGCCGGCCCTATCCCCCATAATTTATCCAATTCTGCACTACTGGCAGTATTTACATTCACTTTATCTCCTATCTCCACTCCTGCCACCTCCCCTACTTGTTTGGAACTTGTCTGTTTGGAACTTGGTGCTTGAAAATTGGTACTTCCCGAGATTTCATCTCGGGCAGGTATATATATCTTCATCCCATCAGTTAATTTAGCCGCTAAATTAATGTTTTTTTCAAACCAATCTCTATCTGCTTTCTCTGATAAGCCCCCTGCTTTTACTAAAGCATCATTTATCCTCGCTTTTGCTTCCAATTTATACATTCCCGGCTCTTCTACTGCCCCTGATACATCTACAAATATCTCTCCTGAATCTTCTTCATCCTCAATCTCCACAATTTCCACTCCATCACCCCCTATTTTACTGGAAATAGCTACTACTGATATTACCCCCACTACCACTAAAAATATTCCTACAAGTCCAATGGTAGCCAAATATGGCCGTTCTCTAACCCACTCTAGTTTTTCTTTAAAATTGCTCTTGATATTTCTTAATCGCCTCAACTATTTTACTATCTGTTTTTAAGGATTCAATATATAAAATATGATCTTTGTTTAACTGAATCTCATCCTTAGGCCCATGCATTTCATTACCTAATTTAATCAATTTCACTTCCTGTTGAGGTGCTAATTTGGCCTTAACTGCTTTTCCATCTTCATCTATCGTAGGTGGCTGTATTCCTTCTTGTACTTTTAAATAATAAACGTCTTTTAAAACAGGATATTCGCTTTTCAAATCTTCTAATATGCCAAAATATACTTGTTTATTAGTTAAAAACACTGCACTATAAACAGAAGCTTCCACTTTTTTATCTTCTGAAGAAGATGGTAAAACACTAATCAATTTTCCATCACCTGTCAACCAACCCATCTGCCATACTACTACTCCAATTAAAACTACAATCACTGTTACTAATACTCCAACTAAAACAACATTGCCGGATTTCTTTTTCATAACTTTCTTTTCTGAATCTAACACAGGAATTTTCTGCATAGCTCCTCCTATCTATTTAATTATAGGCAGGTCCTTATAAATCATCTTCCCCATCACCAGTTGGAAGTTCTTCTGCAGGAGGCTCTTCTACTGGAGGTTCCTCAACAGGAAGTTCTTCTGCAGGAGGCTCTTCTACTGGAGGTTCCTCAACAGGAAGTTCTTCTGCAGGAGGCTCTTCTACTGGAGGTTCCTCAACAACTGACTCAACTACTGATTCTTCAACCACTACTTCTTCAGCATCATCATATGTCAAACTAGGCATTACTAATAAGGTACCAGAGCTAACTGCTACACCTATTACTTGCTTTTTTCCCTCTTCAGGAGCTCCTGCTTGAACTACTCCGGCACTACCTACATAGTAGCGACTGCCAACTGCTAATCCGCCATATCCGCTGACTTTACCGCTGATAGCCACTCTAACTGTGCTGCCTTCTCCGGCTCCGCCAACGACTACGCCAATTGCTGGCATATTGCTAGTGCTGTAAGCTCTGACTACTGTATTAGCTCCGCTGACAGCTACTGCATCACCAGTGGATAATGCTTGACCAGCAGTAAATTCACTTACTAAAGCTCCGGCTACTTGCAAATCTCCACCAACTCTAACATCACCAGCTACTATAACCATGCCGCTTACATCTAAACTGGCTACTGTTACAGTTCCTTCAAACACAGCTGAATCAGTTACTGTTAGTTCATTTAAAGTCTTTTCTTTTAATACTTCTAACTCATCAGTTGCTCCTAGTACATCACCTTCAACTGATTCTGATTCATCTGCTTCATCTGCTTCATCTCCACCTAAGGCTGCTAATAACTCTACCTCTTCACTTTCATCAGCTGAAGTTAATCCAGCTAAAAGTTCTAACTCATCTAAATTATCAGGTAAAGCTATTAAATCACCTAAAGCTACTTCTGCAGGATTAAACCAACCCATGTTGATTAAAGTAATTACATAACCATCAACATTTACACTAAAAGCTTTACCTACCATTGGCCCGGCTTTAACAGCTTTCATTAATTTACCATCAGGAGCTGAAGTTAATGCATCACCTGGAGCCACATCTCCATTCTGATCATCAAATTTAGCCCAAACACGACCAGCTAAAGTTACTGGAGTTCCATATTCTGGATTTCCCATTAATACTCCCGGAGTAAGATTTCCCAAAACTCCATCTTTATCAGCCACTATACCAATAACCCTGCTGTCATAACCATATTCAGATCTAACCACATGCTCAGCCTTATTTGGATGAGCTACTACTACAGTTCCTGCCTCTAAATTTTGATCTGACTTCATATATTCAGCTATGTCAGTTCCTAATTGATCTTCATCAGCATTCATCCAGCTAATCAAATTCCAAACAGTACCATCATGAACCCAAGTTGTAACACAACCTACAGAAGTTCCAATATCAAGACTACCACAATTTATATTAGCTTCACTTCCAGCACAGTCATATGTTGGAGGATTTGTAGTTCCGGATTCTATTACCAATAATTGACCTGTAACTCCACCAAGAAAGTCTGTAACATCAGCTGAATTAGTTCTTGCAGCACCAGTTGTATAATGTGATCCGCCTGTAACCAATGGAGTAGCACTGTCAGGCAGTGTTTGCTGAGCACCAATTGCTAAGCCACCTTGAGCCATAATACCAATATCAAAATCATTTCCTTCCTGAAAAATACCATATTCTACTGAAGCACTGGTAGTGCCTATATCATTAATATGTAAGCCATAAACAACATTAGTTCCATTAGATACTAAATTATCCATGTTTATATACATACCAGCTAAAGCAGCTGTTTGTGTAGTCCCTACGTTAGTCCAATCTAGTTCAATAATATTTCCTCCTACATTACTAGAGCCAATGTCAATTGCTGGAACTGTTCCTGCTCCTTGACCAGTAATAGTTAATGGGGAAGTTCCCGCAGCTTGTTGAGTTAATGTCACCGCACCTGTGGTAGCCGCTACATCAAAATATGTCATATCAATTGCACCAGTTGTACCCAATATAGTGTTAGCACCAAAATTTATAGCATTAATAATCTGAGTGGCTGAAACATCAATAGCGTCAGTGAAAGCTCCACCAGCTGAGGTAAATAAAATACCATCATCTACTAAATCAGCTGTTGTTGCATCAGAGTTATCTAAAACAATTAAAGCATCAGCTACTAAATCAGTATCAGTTCCTCCATTGCTTAAAGAATCAATAAATAATCCATAAACAGTATCATCAGTTGCTGTGGCATTATTATCTATATTAATCACCATGCCATAAGCTGTAGTAGCTACACTATCATCATCATTTTGCAAAGTAATATGCACACCAACCGCATCATCAGCCGTAGTCCCTACATTAATATCTAATACTCCAGCTGTCACTTCAGTATTAGTTGTGTCAGCATCTATTAATACTTTACTAGCTGATGGCAAAAGAAATTTAGTATCATCTTCAACATATAAACCAAAATCCCAATTATTTCCTTGTTGATAAATTGCATATTCCAATGCGCCTACTCCGGCTGAAGCTGCATCATTAATATGCAAACCATACAAAGCTTTATTATCGTCGGGAGTAAAATTAGTAAAATCAACCGCAATACCTGCCAAAGCTGCATCAGCTTGAGTTTCAGCTACTGACCAATCTATATCTAATACATTTCCGCTAATTTGCAAAGATGAAATATCCAAAGCATTAGCTGTAGCATTAGCTGCTTGAACAATCTGTAAACTAATCTTGTCTAAATCATTCTGGTCAATTAATACTGCTGTTACTGCTTCAGTACTACCCACTTGTATTTCCAATTTTGCTGCTGGATCACTCAAACCAATACCAATATCAGTAAGTAAATCTGTATTCCAAACCCTAGTTGTGGCAGTAGTCCAACCGCCTGCAGCTGAAGCAGAAAAATCAGTAAATGCAGTACAATTATTAGAATACTGCATACTAGCACCACTATATCTAATACAACCTATATCAGTTGGGCTGGTGTTTTCATAAGTTGTAGTTCCCACTACATGTAAAGCAGTAGATGGAGCAGTAGTTCCTACACCCAAAGTACCGCTAGTAACATACAAACTATCCGTAGTAATTGTTCCCTGAGTAACAACCCCGCCAACAGTCAAACCACCTTTATCATCAATAGAAGCATTGCTTAAATGCAGTTCCTCAAACTTATTATTACTAGAACCTAAACTGCCAGTGCCATTAACTGCTGGGTAAATAATTCCGCCATTGCTGACTAACACACTGCCATCACCAATAGCTGAACCGCCGCCGCCATATAAAGCACCGGCTGACCCATCACCATATCTGTAAATTCCCAACACTGTACCTTCCTGCAATTGAGCATCATCTATATATAGAGAGCCTGCAGTTAATCCCATTACTTCAATCATTGGAAAATATTGATCACCAACATAAGTATTATAATTATCAATAGATAAAGAAACTCTTGTCCATTCTTTATCTCCGCTAAAACTAAAATCTTTTGTCAAAGCTCTTTTATTTCCCACTGAATCCCAAAAAGTTAATCTTACAGTTACACCAGAAACTCCAATTGGTTTTACATAAGCTGAAAAAGTATAAGCTCTACCGCCTTTTAATTTAATATCCGGCTGAGACACACCATAGTTTCCATTACTATTAGCTGTATTGCTTTTAAGATGCAAGCCTTTAGCACCTGATCTGTAAACTGCATCTACAAAACTATTGCCTAAATTTGAAGTATGCTGATATGTCCATTGACGAGGTGCTCCGTCTTCCTGCTCTTCAAAAGATGAATTGCGTAATAGGTTATTACCTTCAATCATTTCTACACCGGCACTGGTTTGTTCACCTAAAACCAAACCCAAAGGTTCTTTTATTTCCACCGGTGTTGGCGCTGTGGCTGAATCTGTTTCCCCCAAAATCTCTTCATCACCTAAAACAGCTTCTTCTGCTTTTCCAATTTCATAAGCTGCGTTGCCTTCTATATATGTATTATCATCAGGAGCTAATCCCACCCAAGCTAACATTGTATCTGTAGCACTTCCTAAAGTTTGAACAAACCCTTCAGATGTAGCTGTATCTATAACAATATAAACAGCCGCAAGAGTCCCTACGAAGCACAATCCCAGCCATTTCAAAGAAGAAGAAAATATCTTTGAAGACTTGGGGGCAGAACTTGGCATTCGTCCTCCTTATTAAGCTGCTTTGTAGTTACACCACAAACACAACAAATTAATATATAGACTCAGTCTAGAGTAATTTTTCAAATCTTGTCAAGCCCCAATTTTCCCGAAACCTATAACAATTACCTAATCTTTTCACATATGAAAATCAACAGGCAGTAATCCACGCCTACGATCGTAGCTTTATTTTCCCTTCTGTTATTTCACCACCAAATTCACCAACTTCTCCGGCACAAATATTTCTTTAACCACTTTTTTACCTATTATATACCCTTTTATTTTTTCATCTTTTTTCACTACCTCTATTACTTTCTCCTTATTCTTTGCTTCTTCTCTGTTAAAATTCAACCTGGATCGTAACTTTCCATTCACTTGCACCACCACAACTACATCTTCACCCTTCGCCAACTCATCACTATAATTCGGCCATTCTTGCTCATGCACTGAATTTTGTTTCTCAAATTTCGCAATTCGTGTTTGTAATTTATTTACTCCCCGGGGTGTTTCGTTTTTCGAATTTCGTGCTTCGGATTTCTGAAGATTTTGCCAAAGATCTTCAGCCATATATGGTGCCATTGGCGCTAACATTAATACCAAAGCCTTAATCGCCTCCTCCCACTCGCGACTGACACCCCGGGGTGCAACTTGATTGCTCCCCGGGGTGTTCGTATTTCGTCCGCCGGCTGGCAGATTGAGTTTCACCAATACATTCACATATTCCATTAAACCAGCAATCCCCACATTATATTTCAGCTTCTCCATTGCCTCAGTCACCTTCTTTACCGTCTTATGCCGCAATCTTCTGACACCCCGGGGTGCAATCCCCCCTGTTATTGCACCCCGGGGTGCAATAACCAGCTTCCACACTCTATTCAAAAACCTGAACATTCCCACCATGCCTGTATCTACAAAATCCCCACCCTGATCAAAAGGACCAATAAACATTAAATACATTCGCAAAGCATCTGCTCCATATTTGTCTATATATTCATCTGGAATCACTACATTTCCCCGCGACTTACTCATCTTAAACCCATCTTTAATTATCAATCCATGACCATACAAAAACGGAAATGGCTCTTCCCAGTTGCCTCCCCGGGGTGGAACTTGTTTACTCCCCGGGGTGGCTTTCTTTGGCCCAAGATACCCCCAGTCTCTAAGCGCCATCCACACAAATCGTGAATACATTAAATGCAACACTGCATGCTCAGCTCCAGCAATATATGCATCCACCGGCAGCCACTTTTTAGTAACATCCAGATTCCAAGGCAACGCTTTCATCACACTCCCGGAGTGTGATTTATCACTCCGGGAGTGTGAATGTGAAACCGACGGATATCTCAAAAAATACCAACTACTATCCAAAAATGTATCTGACACATCTGTTTCTCTCTTTGCTTTACTTCCACACTTAGGACAATCAACCTCCAACCATTCTTTATCAGCTTTTTCCAAAGGCGATTTTCCCTCTCCTGTTGGCTTATAATCCTTCACATACGGTAGCTTCACCGGCAAATCTTTTTCCTCCACCGGATACCACCCAGCCTGACTGTGACTAGCACCCCGGGGTGCAACTTGATTGCTCCCCGGGGTGTTACCCCGAGCACACTCCTTACAAAAAATCATCGGAATCGGCGGCCCCCAATATCTCTGCCTTGAAATACACCAATCTCTCAATTTATAAGTCACCACCCTCTTACCCATTCCCTTTTTCTCCAAATAATCCATCATCTCTCCAACTGCTTTATTAATATCCATTCCATTTAAAAATTCAGAATTAATCATCTTGCCTTCAGCTTCCTGCACTTGCTCAATCTTAGTTATCTTAGATTTGTCACCATCTTTACCTATCACCACTCTAATTATTTCCAAATCAAACTCTTTAGCAAACTCAAAATCCCGTTTATCATGCCCTGGCACTCCGATCACTGCTCCGGTTCCCACATGACCTAATACAAAATCAGAAATCCAAATAGGTAATTCTTTACCATTCAATTCATTAATCGCATAAAGTCCTGTAAACACTCCCGTCTTTTTTTTACCTTCAGCTAATCTATCTACTTCACTCTTCTTAATTGCCTTTCCCACATATTCCTTAATCTCTTTCCTTTTATCGTTTGTAATTTGTGATTTGCTATTTGTTTGTAATTTGTTATTTGTGATTTGTGTAATTAAAGAATGTTCCGGCCCAATCACTATAAAACTGGCTCCAAAATTAGTATCCGGCCTGGTAGTAAAGCAAACTACCTTCTTTTGAGTACTTTTGATACTATACGATATATTTATTCCTTGTTTTCTCCCAATCCAATTCTTCTGCGCTGTTTTAATTTTCTCCGGCCAATCAATCTTTTTAATATTATCCAACAACCTCTGAGCATAATCAGTAATCTTAAAAAACCATTGCTCAGTCTCTTTTTTCTCTGCCTCATTCTTGCATCGCTCACACACCCCACCCTCTACTTGCTCATCTGCCAACACTGTTTTACAAGACGGACACCAGTTCACCAATGATTTCTTTCTATAAGCCAAACCCTTCTCAAACATCTTAATAAACAACCATTGAGTCCATTTGTAATATTCCGGATCATAAGTTTCCAACTTATTCTCCCAAGAAAACCTATTGCCAATCCGCTCTAACTGCCCATAATACCGCTTTTCACTTATCTTTGCCTGTTCAGCCGGATGCTTGCCAATCTTAATCGCATAATTCTCTGAATGAATTCCAAAACCATCCAAGCCAATTGGCTCAAACACCTCATACCCTCTCATTGCTTTAAACCGGCCATAAAAATCCGCCCCTGTAAAAGCATACATATTGCCTACATGCAATCCCTCAGCTGAAGGATAAGGAAACATCATTAAGTTATAGAACTTCTTTTTATCCTGAGCTTGTCGAATGGACATATCCACCTTATACACCCCTGACTCCCGCCATTTCTTTCTCCACTTTTTCTCAATTTGTTTATGATTAAAACTCATAAATAAATTATATTTTATTTTCCATCAATTTACAAATAAATTTTCCACGCGTGAAGCCTACTCCCTTGCTTTTGTAAATCCAGCCCTGACTGCCTCCTCTTCACTACAAAACCATCTATCACCACTCTCAAAATTAACCACTGTTTGACCATAATGTCTAAATTCAGGCAAATGATAATACCTAACATCCATTCTGGAAACATTGCCTTTAATAACACAGCCCTTTCCCTCACCGCATTTCCCCCATTTACCCCGCTTCTCTTTATAAGCTTTATTAGCTGACTCTACCAACTCTTGTTTATGTTTTTCATTAACCGTGTCCAAAAAATACTCTCCTGCTCCTTCTTCCAGTAATTTTTTATTTACCATCTCGCCATCAACATAAACATAGGCTAAATATCTGCCAAACCTATCCATGTAGTTTTCGTCAAACTTTAACTTAACTCTCTTACCCATAACCAGCTCCTCGTTTATCTTGATCGACTCATCCCTAAAACACTCACCCTCCTCTGGGGTATCCACTCCGATATAACGAACTCTTCTGCCATCTTTTAACTCAATATTATCCCCATCTACCACCCGAGCAACCAAAGTATTGGAAGTAGTAAAATAATAAACCACTCCTAACAACAAACCCGCTAATCCAACTCCCAACCATTTCTTCATTAATTTCCCTCCTTTTTCAAAATATCCAGCTGAATCTTTATTAACTCATTTAACTCATCCAGTAATTTTTCTTTCACCCAAGTCTTTTGCTTTCCTGTCAACAACTCCCCCATACCATGCAGTAAGTTTTCCTGTCTTTTTTTATTAATCCTTTGGTACATTTTTTGATAAAACTGCTTAGCCTCCAAACCAGTTCTTTCTTTTATCAACTGATAATTTATTTCCACTACACCCGGCTGACTTAAAAAATAGTGAGCATCAAATATATCCCTATTAGCAAATTTTTTCCTATCCACGATAGCTGTTAACTTATTAGCTATCATATCTGGTAAAACCATAGCCGCTACACTCACTCCATAAAAAAATTTACTTTCAAACCTGTTCTTAGTCGGTCTTTTTGACACTTCTATTTTTATATTAACACTGCCTTTTCCATAACTTATCAGCCAAAACAATGTATAGCGTTTATCAAATTGGTCTTTAATCACATAGTCCTTAGCCAACAAAGCAGTAATTTTGTCCATCTTATTAAAACTTCCCAATAAATCAAAATCCAAATCCACTGAAAATCTTGGCAAATCATAAAATAAATATGCTGCTGTTCCTCCTTTAAACCCTAAAACACTAGCTATTTCTGTATCTTTATATAGCTTTAACAATATATTTATTAAATGAAACCTATGTTTCTTCTGATCTAACATTATCCCTCATTTCTTTTATATATTTTCTCATTTTTTCACTTTTGTAAACCTGACTATTCAATTCCTTCATCTTATTCCAATCTACTCCTCTTAAATTATCTATATGTTCTTCTCCATCAAGATAAATTTTATCTAAAATAGCCCTTTCCAAACAAGCTTTAGCCACTAACCCCTCTGTTTCTATCCCTAAAGGATTTAACAAAATATCATCTTTAATCTTTCGATACTCAAATTGTTGTTTATCAATCACTCTTACTTCTCTTCTCTGACTCACCAAAAAAATGCTGGTATATGGCTGGAAAACAGCCCCTTTATCCTGTAATACTGTATACAAGCTTACATATGAAGGCGTTCTCAGCTTATTCCCTAACTCTAACCTTGAATAATTCTCATCTAAAGCATATAGCCCTTTAGCTAATCTGATCAAATCACCTGACCTAACATAATAATTCACTGCTGAAATCAAGTTTTTATCTCTTGTTCTATCAGTTATTCTAGCAATCTCTGCCAGATTAAATACCGACTGCTCTCCTCTATTAACCGCTAACTTTTTAATTAACATAACGCCTACATAATATTTTCTCTTACCTAGATGTTACCAAAACCTCAATCTCTTGTCAACTACTAGCAAAATAAGGTAGAATAAAAATACTATGTTTTCCGTAACCTTAGCACTCACCACCATCCTTCTGCTAAATATAACTTTTTCTTTAATCCTCCTATTTTCCCATCTTATTTCTCTCTTATCACCACTAAAAACAACCTTATTTTTTAGCACTCAACACCTTCAATTGCTTAACAATAAAAATATATTAAAAACACCCAAACATCAACCTAATTACATAAACTCACATTTTCAACTAAAAGCTAATTACGCCAATATATCATATGACTAAAATCTATAACAAAAAGCATCAAGTAATCATCGCTCTTATTTTTACAATCTCTCTCTTCATCCTCTCCACCCCTGTTATAGCTCAAAATATCAGCCCTGAATTATATCGCTTCAAATTTACCAATCTCAACTCTATCTCCGGTGCTCCCTTTGCCAGTTCATCAGCCATAATTAACAATCTTATCAATAAAAAAAACTTTTCCCTTAACCTCGATCACTACCTTAAGCCTGGATTCTCCTATATTTTCACCATAACCCCTTTCATCTTCACCATCTCTGACATCTCTATTAATTTTAACACTCTTGCCCCTAACACTCCCTCTATCCAAACCAATAAACTAACTATCTCCCAAAACACTATTGGCGGCTACTCTATTGCTCTGCTTGCCAATCAACCTTTAACCATGAAAAATTCCTCAATTACTATTCCTGATATCCATCCCAACATCTGGAAAAACAACTCCACTTATGGATTTGGCTATAGTATTGCTGACAACAATTATTTTAACCCTTTCCCTTATACCTCACCTCAAACAATCATTTCCTCAAATAATCTCAACTCTACTGAAACTACTCAAGTCACTTACAAAGTCAATATTAGTAATTCCCAATCAATTGGAGATTATGAAAATATCATCAATTTTATTGCCACACCAATCTATTAAAAAACAAACATTGCTATTTTTTCTCACCTGTTTGTTTTTCATCTCAGCTTCCCCTGTTTCAGCTCAAACCTTATCTTTATCTGTCTGGCCGCCCATTATTGATGTTCTTCTCCAACCGGGCAAATCTATTAGTCAAACCTATCAATTAAAAAACCTTGGCAATGACACCATCATCACCACCTCAATTGTTCCTTTTCAACCAGCTGATGAATTCGGCCATATTCAACTTTTACCCCAACAAGCTCCTCCTCAATACTTCTCCATTCCCGCTCCTTTCCCTCTAAAAGCCAGTCAAACCAAAAATGTTGTTTTAAAAATCACTATTCCTGAAACAGCCCAGTCAACTGATCATTATCTAGCTCTGTTATTTCACGCTGACACTAAAAGCCTTATCAAAAACTCCGGCTCTACCATTACCGGCTCTATTGCTTCCAACATTCTTCTTACTATCTCACAACCTAACACAATCAATCACACTGCATCAATAAAGCAGTTTACCACTGCTAAATTTCTCGACAGTTTTAGCCCAATTCCTTTCACCTTTCGCTTACAAAACACCTCAGATAACCATTTTAAAGCTATTGGTCAAATCAATATCTTTAATTCATTCAAGAAAAAAATCGCTACTATTCCTTTCAGAGAAGACAATATCTTGGCTGACTCTATCCGCCAGCTCACCACCACCTCCTCTTCTCTTGACTGGAACTCCCTCTTTCCTCTGGGCAAATATACTGCCACTGCCGATATCACTCCTCAAAACTCAACCAACTCTGTTTCTCAAACCATCAGCTTCTTTGTTTTCCCCTATAAACTCCTCATTTTCTTATCTATTCTTTTTACTATCTACCTAATCATCAAAAAACGGAAAGAACCGAACCTTCCATGTTTTTAAAACAACTAAATCAAAACATATCAAACTATTCCAAAATTAATTCCCTAAAGATTTGCGGTTTTTCCCAACTCAACTAACCTTAAAAACACCTCTTTTGCCCTATCTGCTTCCCAATCTGCAGGCAACAACTTCCTAGGCATACCCGGATCCTCCTGCAGCAGCCAAAAATACCTGTCAAACAACTGCTTAAAACCTTTTTTGGCTTGTCTTAATAATACAATATTCCTCCTCCCAATCTTTAGCAGTAATTCTCCCTCTCTGACAAAATCAGCATACTTCTCCCCTTGTTTATCCAATTTCCACAATCGTCTGGCTAATTGCCAATCATCTCCTACTATCAGCTTCCTTGACTCAATCATTTGCGCCTCAACTGTCCAGGTTTTACTTAAAAAAAAGCTTTTTGTTTCTTCTGACACATTCATTGGTGTTATATACACACCTCTGGCCACTCGTTTATAACCTAAATTAGCCAGCTTCCTCTGTACTGTTCTTAAATCTTTCCCTAATTTACCTACTATTACAATCCGCCATCGTCTATCCCACACTTTTCTCTGCCCTTTATAAACCCTCAATTCTTGCAAAAACTTCTCCCTTCCCATAGCCGTTATCCTGAACTTTGACTCATCATTGCGCACTATTCTATCAACCAATCCTGCCTTCACCAGCCTGCTGGCAGCATCTCTCACCGATCCTTTTTCAAATTCACTCAAGCGAAAATATAAATATCCATAATCTTTATACCCATACCCCTCAGCTTTAATCAAAAAGTTCTGTTCTGAAGCCAGGGAAAATAAAAGTTTCTTTTTCAATATGCGCATTGTTAATAAGTACTTTACTACATAATAATACTGCGCTTACCCATATGTCAACCATCTATTCCTAACCCTTAACCCTTAACCACTAACCCTTAACCACTGTCCGCTTTTATTATCTTTTGCCACAGATTGATACACTTTTCTACACCCTATGAAAACTTTGTGAAACAATAAAACCTTTAATTTTCCTTTAAATAGCCTTGAATTTAGCCTGTTCTTTCTCTAAATTTTTACCCCATTGTTCCCTAATCAAATTTCTTTTTAATATAGATATAGACCTTAACAATTAAATATTAAATAATCTTGTGTAATTTTGTCTAATTACTCAAGAAAACAAAAAGGAGCAAAAACATGCCTAACTCTCTCACTTTAACCAACCAGAATCTAAGCTTAAATCATCGCCACAGCTTTAATTTAGATCTTTCTTTTATTCTCCGCAATAAAAGCATTCGTTCAGCTGCCAAGTTAGCTGCTGAACTGTTCACAGTCATCAGCTTATTCACAGCCTCAATCATCTGGCTCTTTGTTTTAAATTAATTAATTTCATGCTTTAGGCAACGGCTGTCCGGTTACCTAACACCTGCCCGCCTGCCCTACCTGCCCTATGCAACCATTACTCACACAATTCCAAACTTATTTAACCGGCTCTAAACAGCTTTCTGATTCTTCTATCAAAAATTATATTT
>Ga0209976_10001275_pt1 | contig 15002 bp, 17 predicted proteins | sample SumtaG_FD_182806 | JGI IMG/M metagenome (GOLD analysis project Ga0209976, IMG submission 182806) | Deep subsurface microbial communities from Indian Ocean to uncover new lineages of life (NeLLi) - Sumatra_00157 metaG (SPAdes) (version 2) | ecosystem: Environmental > Aquatic > Marine > Oceanic >...
TATTTGAAATTGAAAGGATTGCTTTTGCTGAAGTTACAGGAAATAACCAATAATAAAAGTTCTAAAATCGTCCTAGCGGGGGACCGAGGGCTGGTATTCCAGCACACTCAGAATCAGGAAATCTATCAAAATACCAGGTTCTAACTTTGTTCCACGCTCGGAGCTAGGGTCTAAAAATGGCTTAATTAAGCCGTTTTTGGTTTGCTGGACGTTAGAACCTTTCGGTGATAAAATTAAATTATGGAAGATTTTTTCAAGAGAATTAACTATCAAGGGGAAATAGATGATATCTCTTTAGCTATTTGTAAGGATTTTCAGATTGGAGATTTTGTCTCAAATAAATTAGTATCTGTTGGATACGAAGATTTTAATTTTATTTTAGAGACAATAAAGGGTAAATATTTCATTAAAATTTTCTCAAACTTTAGAACAGATGATGATTGTCATAGATATATGAGCGTTATGTTAAAGGCTATTGAGATAGGAGTTTCATTACCTAAATTACTTGAATCCAAACGAAGTAATTTTCATACAATAACGGTAAATAACACCAATTTAAGATTTTGTGTTATGGAGTATATTGATGGAGAGAGTTATTATTTCTTAAAACACAAACCAAATATAGATGAAATTAAGATTTTAGCTCATCAATCTGCACTAATAAATTCTATGGAAATTAAACCAGAATTTATTTATGACGAATGGGCTGTTATAAATTTTTCAAGTGAATTTCAAAAGAAGGGGAAGTATTTAACACAAAAAGATCTGATGGTTGTAGATCCTTTAATGAAAAAATTTAAAAATATAGATATTGAAAAATTACCTCATTGTTTTGTACACGGGGATATTATATCAACAAATGTAATAAAAGATAAAAATGAAAAGATTTGGATTATTGATTTCGCAGTATCAAATTATTATCCTCGTATTCAAGAACTTGCGATTTTAGCTTGTAATATGTTTTTTGATGAGAACGATAAATCAAAAAGCAAAAATAATCTTGAAGTTGCCTTAGGGGAATATCAAAAAACAATTATGTTAACACAGAAAGAGTTAGAGATTCTTCCTATTTATGTTGAGTTTGCACACGCTATGTATATTTTATCGGCGAATTATGAAAAAGTAGTAGAAAAAAATGATTCTGAAGAAAATGAATATTGGTTAAATCAGGGAAGAGCTGGATTGTATTAAACAGTAAGTTTCTCTTTTATTCGTTGTCAAACAGGTTCTAACGTCGTCCAGCCAACGGAGCTAAAATAACAACACTAATATTGGCGTTGTTTCTGTATTAACAATTTATGTATTGTATAATATAAATATCATAAATAATAAATGAATATAAAAAATGACTAAATATAACAACCGCTTAAAAGAAAAATTTAATAACGTTTGTTTTACTATTTATAGCGAAATAAAACATTTAGAGTTATATATTGAGCTTGTTAGAGAATTTGGAATGAAAGGAAATTCAAATTCAGAGTTAATAAAAACTATAAAAGATAGTTTTGGATTTCAAATTGCAAGTATATTTTCAAGAATAGTTGAAGATCCAAAAAGGAAATCAAGTAATTCAGCTAATATTTTTTATATAAAAAAATTTATTAATTCAGAAATAAACAATTTATCAAAAGACGAGAATAAAAAAAAATATTAATACAATTGATATCTGATATCGATAGTTTTATAGAAAAATATGAAGTTGATATAGAAGTATTTCAAGATATGAAAAATAATAAAATATCCCATAATAATTTAATGCTTGCAAAATTAAAGCAGGAAAAGCGTTTGAAATATAGTCCGGTAAGGATGACTGAAATAACAAATTTTTTGATAAATATATTTAAAAAATTTGTTCCTAAAGATAATTTTAAGAAGGAGTATTTAAACGAAATAAAGAATGAAGTAGGTTTATTTTGTTCAAAACAAGATGTCGAAAGATAATTTTGGTTCTAATGTTGTCTACGATAGAGAGTTTAATTAAAATCGTTAGATAGTCGCATTAAATTATTAATTAAACCTAATTCTTCCTTAATTCTATCCCAATCAATGGTTCTAAACGCGTCCTGTAGGGGGAGCAAATATCTAGGAACGGCTTAATTAAGCCGTTTTTGGTTTGCTTTTTTATTATCAAATTGTAGCTGTGAGATAAAATATTGACAGGGTGCGTGGATGTGATATAACGAGGATATGAATCGAGTAGGCTTTCAAGCTGTTTAACCTTAAGAATAAGGAGCAGAGAGATGAGTATACATTTTTTGTTCGGTCAGAACGATCCAAGAGATCCATGGAAAGACCCTGACGACGAAATGGTAATGTATCAAGCAATAAAACCTGAGGGGGCTGCCGTGAGAGAAATGGTAATCGATCTCCAAAAAGAGAACATGGTCATCTGGGTAGGCGTAGCCAAAGAGAACGAAAAAGTGATAGGATTGGTTGCCCACATAGTTGGTTATAAGGATGTTCCTGTTGGAGAGGTAGACCTTAAGCTTTGTCCCAACCGAGCAATCCAATGCTTCTACGAAGAACATGGAAGATGGCCAAGAACAAAAGCAGGTCTGATTGCGATGGCTGTGAACCCAATGTTGGTGGATGGAGACGATAGGGCGTTTAAGGGGCTCATCAAGGAACTGGGAGAGGATACAATTAACGATCAAAATCTTGCTCGAGCTGTTGGAGTTCTTCCTCCTATATTGGGAAGCTACGACGGATAATAGAAGCCAGTTGGCATTTTTCCATAAAGGGAAGAAGTCAAATCAACACGCTGGCTTCTTTTCTTTTCTAATGAAAATTCTAAAATCGTTCCAGCAGACTTAATTAAAATCATTAGCTAATTGTGTTAAACTATAAACTGAACCTAATTCTTTCTTAATTTTATCCCAATCTAAGGTTCTGAACGTGTCCTTAACGGGGAGCACTCAAAATAACCGCTCATTGACGCGGTTATTTTTGGTAGGGGGCGTGGACGTTAGAACTTTTTAATGTTAAAATAAAAATATGCAAAATCCTAAATTAGCTCAAATAAAAACTAAAGATGGTCTTATTTTGCCGGGCTTATTGTACGAAGCATTGCGAAGTAAGAAAGTGGCTATTTATCTGCACGGCAATGGCAGTAGTTCTGTATTTTATAATGATGATAGACAAGACGAACAGGTAAAAGCTTTAGATAAAAAAAGTATTTCCTTTCTTCTTTTTAATAATCGTGGGGCTCATTTAATTAAAAAGTTAGATGTAACAAAAAAGGGAAAAAAGGAAAGAAAATGTTTTGGAATGGCTTACGAGAAGATTAAAGACTGCATTAAAGATATAGATGGGGCAATAAACTATTTAGAGAAATTAGGATATAAGGAATTTTATTTAATTGGAGAATCTACTGGTGCAAATAAGATTTGTGCTTATCATTACCATAAACCAAAAAACAAAGTTTCTAAATATATTCTTTTGAGCGGTGGTGATGATACAGGTATTTATTATGATATTCTTGGCGAAAAGAAATTCTTTAAATTATTAAAAGAATCCAAAGAGAAAATAAACAAGAAAAGAGGAGAAGAGATTATAAAAGAGCTTTTGCCAGATAATATCTTTTCATACATAGGGTTTTATGATATTGCTAATCCCGACGGAGATTATAATTGCTTTCCATTTTTAGAAGTAATAAAGAGTATAAAGCTTTCCAAAAAACAGCTTTTCCGTCATTTTAAATCTATCAATAAACCCACTTTAGTTGTTTATGGAGGCGAAGATAAATATGCTTGGGGTAATGTGCCTAGAATCGTAGAGATTCTAAAAGAACAAAAACCGGAGTTTGGATATAAAATCATTAAGAAAGCAGATCACGGATTTAGTGAACACCAAAGAGAATTATCCCGAATTATATCAAACTGGTTGAGTTTGGACAAAAATTGACAAGGGATATTTATAAAACAGGCTCTAACGTCGTTCAACCAACGAAATCAATTTATTTTACTAAATCAGGAATATAAATCTCTCCAGCTTCCATAATCTTGGTTCTAACGTTGTCTACGATGGGGAGTATAATAAAGCATAATAAAGCCCAGTAAGACATAATAGACCTCCTGTGATTTTTTTTGGTAGGTTTTGATGTCGTTCACGATAATGGGTTACCGTCCGAGAATTGTTCTCTCGGGTTTTTGTTTTCTTAAAATGGTTTTAATGGTAAAGTAAAGAAAGAGAAATGAAAACAAAAATTTTAATTGGTTTAATAATTTTGATTGGTTTGGGTGTGGGAGGATTTTTGATTTATCAAAACTTTTTCGTTTCTGAACCTGAAGATGGAGAAAAAATTGAGGGGGGAAAAGAGATTGCAGAGGACCAAGTAAAAGAGGAAATAGAGGAACAGGCGGTTTTACCAGGAGAAAAAGAGGAAGAGGAAATATCTAAAGAAGAAGAGGAGGAATCTGCCCTAGTTCTTGTCCAAATTACTTTTTTAGATGATCTTATTGCTGATCCTGACTGGAGTCCAGATGGAACCAAAATTATTTTTTGCAATAAAGGGGGAGGAGCACCAACATTGCACTTAATTAATGCCGATGGAAGCGGACTCAAAGAAATCGGTCCAGGCTTTGATCCATCTTGGAGTCCTATAGAGGATAAAATAGCCTATGAGATGAACGGACAGATTTACACCATGAACTCAAACGGAGGGAATATCACTCAATTGACAACTGGATATAGCAGCGCTCAGCCTGCCTGGAATCCAGATGGAACCAAAATTGCGTACACCTATTACGGAGCTGGAAAACCATCGATCTGGATGATGAATGCTGATGGTAGCGAAAAAACCCAGCTTACTGCTTCTGTAGACGGAGAGAGCACTTTACCATCTTTTAGTTATGATGGTTCAAAAATTGTTTATGCCAAAGGACCTGTGTGGAATACTTCTTCAGAAAGATTGCCAACAGCAACAAATGAAATCTGGATTATGAATTTAGATGGTTCAAACAAACATAAGATATATGCGTCAAGCGACAGTTACCAGTGGATATTCCAGCGAGCCTGGAATAAGAATAATAAGATTTTATTCATGAAAAATCCGCTTCAGGATAGGAAGATTCCAGAAATGTTTATTATAAATTCTGATGGAACTAATCCTAGATACATAGTTGATCCTCCAAAGGATTCTCTTGGTATGTCTATATCATTTTATCTTGATCCTGTTTGGGACAATAATGGCACCAAAGTAGTAGCTGTCAGAAAGATGATAGACGGACCACAAAATATCGTCACTATTTCAGTAGAAGAATAATATTTACTAAAATACCAAGTTCTAACTCTGTTCCACCCGCAGAGCCAGATAAAAAATCGCCTTTTTGGCGGTTTTTTGGTAAAATAGAATAATGACAACTAAAACCCTAATTATTTTAATAGTTTTAATCGGTTTAGGCATAGTAGGATATTTTTTGATTAGAGGTCCTGTTCAAAAAGAATGCGGGGCTGAAGAAAAACTTTCTTTAGAGGAAAAGGAAAAAGTTATTCCTCAGGCTTACCAATTAAATGTTCCAAGAGTTTTTACCGGTGAAGTTCTAAAAGAAAAAGAAACCGAAGAGGCGCCTGGTTTATGTTTTCTTGGAGCTTTTGCGATGTTGGCTTTATTTGATGATCCAGATTTAGATTTCACTGAAATCGTTGCATATTCCGGGATTGGAGTAACAGCTAAAAATGAGCTTGGTAGGGCTGGCTTAACAAATGATTTCAAAGGAAATTCTATTATAACTGGAGCCGAAAATCTTGGCTATAATTTTGTACTAGGGCTTTTGTCCGGAGGCAAAGATTCAATCAGTTCTCCTTTGCCCCAACAACCCAAACCAGGTTGGCCTTGGCGACCTCCACCTCCTCCACCTCCAACTGAATTTAATTTTAAGGAAAGTGCTAAAGAATTTAAATGTTTTAGCAATAAGGAAGAAGCTACCCACTATTTAAAAAGTATAATCTCCTCTGACAAACCAGTTTTGGTTCATTTAGACCTTTATTATGTTGCCGATGATTTTGCCAAAATTTCTCCGCTCTGGGCATCATGGGAAAAATCTCATGCAGGACACTTTATGACTGTTACTGGTTATGATGAGAATTATGTTTATATTAATGATCCTATCGAACCTGATTTAGCCATAAAAAATATGCCAACTTCACACAAAAACTTTTTGGAAGCTTGGAAAAATGGTAATAATCCTAAGTTTATGGGCCACAAGCTTGGTCCTTATTGGATGCTTTATTTTAAAGATAAAGCTAAAAGAAAATCAATAAAAGAGATAATAGCCTGGAACAGAGAGATATCCGAGAATACTGCCTTCGAAATAGGAGAAGCTCTGAATTACTTCTTCATCGGGGAAATGGCGGTAGGCCGTTTGGAATTTGCAAAATTTTTGGAAAGGAATGGCTATCAAAATGCTGCTAATCTCTATAGAGAAGCTGGTAATTTATATTTGAAACAACCTACGATAGACGAACTATCTTTAATAGCTGACAAAGAAGAAGAAGCTAGGAACTCTTTATGAAAAGCAAAATTTTAATTATTCTGGCCATTTTAATTTCATAGAAAATTTATTTAACCAAATGCTTTCTACTTTTAGGTTTTTAGAGTAAAACAGGTTCTAACATCGTCCAGCCAAGCCTAATTAAAATCATTAGCTAATCGTATTAAATTATTAATTGAACTTAAATTTTCCTTAATTCTATCCCAATCTAAGGTTCTGAACGCGTTCTTAATGGGGAGCACCGAAAATAATCGCTAATCAAAGCAGTTATTTTTTATATTCCAATAGGACGCTAGGACTTTTTGTTACCTTTCTTTTATGTTATCGTTATATATATTAGAGAATAATTTTAATAAATAATAAAAATATGAAGAAAATTATTACAATTATTAGTGTAATCATTATCGCGGGAATAGGTTACTGGGTTTATCAATCAACACTGACCCTTGAAGAAGAAACTAAAGAAGAAGAAACCAAGGACGAAGTTTCAGTTCTTCTTGAGGACTTCGAACAAGAAACTGGGATAGATTTTTCAGAAGCACAACCAGTTGATTTTAAATGGATAGTTAAAGTAGATCCAAAAGTAGAAGAGGAGGCTGTATCTGGGAAAGGATTTGAAGCTGAACGCATATCAAGTGAACAATATGATAGTATTGAACTGTTTTTAAAAGATAATGGCTTTGAAGTAGATATTTACAATATAGCTGCTGGCACTATTTCAGAATTAACAGGATATATCAAAGGCAAGACTGTTTGTACTGTTGCAGGAGGCCTCACTGGATATAAAGAGGCAGAAGGCCAGTGGATTCCGACTGATACTGATAATTGGGATATAACCGTTAAATGCGGCAACGTAGAGAAAACCAAGATGGAATATGCAACGGAGAATTGGCAAAGCTATACGAATGAAAAGTATGGATATTCCTTGGAGTATCCTCAACCCTGTCTTTATGGTCCTTTGCCGGGTTATTGCAAACAAAGTCCACCGGAGGAAAGGCCTCGGGAATGCTTGTGTTACTTTAATGCTGAAGATCCAAACAGCGTCTCATTGGCAACTTATACTGGCACAAAATCTGATTTAACCGGTGCTGAATTTGTTGTTTTCCATTCTATTTATGTTGATAGATATAGTCCCCCTGCTGGCACAGACCTTGTTGGTTGGGTTAAAGAAAACTTTCCTCACTATGACGATATTCCCGATGAAATAAATATGGAAATAGACGGAATACCAGCCTTGAAGGTTTATACTCCTTTTTCAGGAATGGCTTGGTCTCAAGAAGATATTTACTTTATCAAGAATGATAAGCTGCTCAAGATCCAGATGTTAAACGTGGACGATGAAGGCAATAGAGCGCTCTACGATAAAATACTTTTTACTTTTAGCATGGAAGAACTTTCTCAATGTGCAAAAGATGGAGAGCAATTCTCAACAGCGAATAATGAATACCCAGACCATTGCTGTGAAGGATTAAAAGAATGGATACCTATACCTGATACGCGTTTTTCAATCGCAGATGTATGTTATGAAGTTGGGTCACCATCAGAATCCAACATAGGACTCTGTATAAAGTGTGGGGACGAGGTTTGTGAAAACCATTTGAACTATGATGAAAATCCATGTAATTGTCCAGAGGACTGCGCTGGAAAAAACAAATCCCATTTTCAAAACATAGAAGAATTTTGCCGGAGCAATGACTGGAAAATGTCTCTTTTCAAAGCATGCGAGGAAACTATTAAGGATTTCTCAATATGTAAATTATGCGCCCCTTAAAGAAATAGTTAGCAGTAGGGTAGGACAATTACAGAGTAGCCAAAATCGGTATCTCAACCCACTCCCTTATGGTCATAAAATAGGTTCGGACTTCGTCTGTCTTGCGGAGTTCGTAAAAAAATCGCCTTGTTGGCGATTTTTTGGTATAATGAATTTGTAATGAAGAAATCTTTGATACCAGTAATATTTTGGGCCTTAGCAGGAGTTTTTGTTGTGATAGTAAGCTACATGTTTATCCTAGAGTTGATTCCGGCAGTATTGAGGGTATATGCGATTTCCCTTATGTTTATTTCTTGGTTCGCTTTCTTTTCATTGGGCCTAACATTGATAATTTTGACTATCAGGAAAAAAGTACAAGGATTACTTAAAAAGTTTTTATTATTAACAGGAGCTTGTGCTGTAGGATTTCTTGTTTTTGTTATTTTGCATAATGCTGTTTATGGTTTATTCGGCGTAGAGGAGCCATTCTTTTTTATTTTAGCAGTTATTATTTGTCCTTTGGGTTTTTTAGTTGGTTCAGTTGGCAGCGCAGTACTATTCGTTAAGAAAAATAGGTTCTAATAGTATCCACGCAATTGTGGAAAACTAAATTCGGACTTTTAGGAAATGTTTGGTAGAATTAAAAAAGATAAATGAAAACAAAAATTTTAATTATTTTAATAGTTTTAATAGGTTTGGGTGTAGGCGGATTTTTTGTTTACAAAATTTTTTTCGTAAAAGAAGATGAAAAAGATGAAAGGCCTGCTTTGACCATTACTCAACTTACTTTTTTAGAAGATAATCTGGTTGGTGATCCTGATTGGAGTCCTGATGGGAATCAATTGGTTTTTTTGGGTTTGGAGAAAAATTTGATGAAGGGCGGGCTATATCTAATTAACAGCGACGGAACTGGACTGACTAAAATTGCTGGTCAGTGGGGACGCGACCATCTTTTTAATCCTTCCTGGAATCCGGTTAGTAATAAAATCATCGGTTATGGGTTGTCCAAAGGCCGTGGGCCAGGAGGTGAAGGATTATTTTTAGTTGATTTAGATGGAGACCAGGCAAAAAAAGTCCAGCTAACTCCACAGATAGTGGAATACGCAAGCTGGAATCATAATGGAGAAAAGATCGCTTATAATATTTACGAGGAGTACGACACTTCTTTAGATAACTATAAATCATCTTCAATTTGGGTGATGAATGCTGATGGTAGCGGGAAAGTTCAGCTGACTACCAACGAAGATGGTTTCTGCGCCGGGCCATCTTTTAGTTATGATGGAAAGAAAATTGTTTATCTTAAGGGATTTACTACGGCCATGCCCGGGCCGAAACCCGAGGAGGCGCTCAATGAGATTTGGGTTATGAACAGCGACGGTTCAAACAAACACAAAATATACGCGCCAGGAGATAGTATGCAATTGCTCCGGGAGCGCGCATGGAATAAAGATGATGAAATCGTATTTGCCAGACATTTGCCTGACCGAGCTCCGCAAATTTGGGTGATAAATTCTGACGGCGCCAATCCTCAATGTCTATTTGACCCTGAACAAGGGGGTATTCCTACGGCTATTTACGATGACCCGGTTTGGGATAATTCCGGCGCTAAAATAGCCGTGACTAAAGTAATCTTAAGCGATGAAAGCTGGCAAATCGCTATCTTTTCCTGGGAAGAACAATGAAAAAGTTTCTAAAAGGAGTTATCAAGTTGCTCTCTCAATTAAAAAACTGTTATAATAGATATCAAAGGTCGGAAAAAATAAAATAATAAGGATAACAATATGCGTAAAATAAGTTTAATTGTTTCAATTTTACTTCTGGTTGGAATGGTAGGAGTTGTAAATGCTCAGCAAGCGCTGCCAAATGGCGGAAATAGTTTTGAAACAGCCGCTAAAATAGAACCGGGAAGTTATAAAGGGGGTAGTTTAGATAACAAAGAGGCAGAATACTTTTATATTACAGGTATAAAATCCGGACAGGAAATTAATATAAAAGGCACATTCACGGCTGCTGATGTAAATATTGGAGCTTGGGCTATTTTGACTTTATATGAAGAAGACGGCGCAGAACTGGCTTTAGAGGAAGACGGATTTTATGATGAGTCATTGTCTTTGACGATTTCTCAGTTACATAGAGGCGCAGATTCGGATAAGTATTACATCAAGACAGAGTGTGATGCTTGGAAGATAGGTTCATATACTTTGGAAATATCATTAGAAGGAGAAGGAGATGAGAGTACGCCTGCTGGAGGAGGAGTGTCTTCAAGCGAAGATAAAGGTCCAAATTGGCTGCTAATTCTAGGTATAATTGCTGTAATTATAATATTTGTAATAGTTGTCTATTTTCTTTTGAAGAAGAAAAAAAGTCAAAATTTCAATTAAATTAACTTTAAACCTAATGTATTACGACAACCGTTGTCGTATAGTTTTGGCTTATGAAAAACAATAAAAAACAACTAAAATCAATCTCAATAGTGATTTGTATTTTGGCTTTGCCTTTTGTTATTTCTCCTCTGGCTTATGCGGCCGTCTCAATCTCATTGGATAATACCCAGATGAGTAATTCCTTTGGCACAGCTGCTAATCCTGACATAATCTGGACTGGTTTAAGTTACGGCTTGACTTGGCAGGATGGACGCAGACAGGGAGAGCCGGAAATATATTTTACCAAACTGAATGGACTAGGAGTAAGAGTAAGTAAGGAACTTAAAATCAGCAACAGTTCAGATAAAATATCAGACGAACCGGCTATTACTTGGGCTGGCAATGCCTACGGGGTTGTTTGGTATGAATATTACGGGGATGAGAGTGAAAATAATGACGGCTGTAATGTGTATTTTGCCAGATTAAATAAAGAAGGAGAAAAGCGCGGAGGGATTATTTCGGTCACTCCTGATAATGATGGGGCCTGTTCCGGTCACCCGGCAATTAGCTGGGCTAATTCCACCTATGGAATTACTTGGCATAGGGGCTATTCTAATAATGAAACATCACAGATTTTCTTTAGACGGCTTGATCCCTTTGGACAAGGCAAAGGCGAAGAGATTCAAGTGAGTGAGACGCTGAATTCTGAAAATCCTTCAATTGCTTGGACTGGTTTGGAATACGGGATTGCTTGGCAGGCAAATGATGGAATATATTTTACCAGATTAGACGCTGATGGGATTAAACAAGGCGATGCTCTTAAGATTAGCAATATTAGCGCTAGTTCTACAAATCCTGCTATAACTTGGCAAGGTTCTGAATATGGTGTTGTTTGGCAGGGTTATGATACGCAAGGACGACAACAAATATATTTTACTAAATTGAACGAGAGGGGATACAAGCAGATAGAAGATGTGACAATTACTTCTAATAGAGGCGAGGATTATTCGGTTTCCCCGTCAATTATTTGGGGAAATTCTGAATATGGAATTACCTGGCAGCAGGGAGACGATCTTGTTTATTTTATCGCTCTTGGCGCAGAAGGGAATAAGAAGAGTAAAATTTTACAAATTTCTAATACGGACGATGACCAATCTAAACAGCCGTCCATTGCTTCAGGCACTTCCCAATATGTTTTTGTCTGGCACGAGATACCCAGAGATGGAGGAAAAGAAATCTATCTTGCCAAGCTGGCTTTTTCAGATGTTGATAAAAATAATCTGCAGTTCTTCCTGGCTTTTATTGAGAATCTTAATGGTAATAGTTGGCTGTTTATTATTTTGGCCTTGGCTGTTGTGGTTTTAATTATGGGGGTAATTTACCTAATTAAGAGAAAATGGAAAAGTAGCCAAGCAGACAGTTTTTGAATCCACGAATTATGTTAGACATTTAAGGTTTAACATGTCGTAATGCAAAACAAAAACAGCCCTTTGAGAGGGCTGTTTTTGTTTTTAGGATGACAGTTGTTTTACCAACGTCCGCCTCCGCGGCTGTCGCCACCGAAGCTCCGGCCACCACCGCCACCACCGCGATTAAAATCTCTTCGCGGTGGGCGTTCTTCCATAGGACGGGCTTCGTTAACTGTCAAGGTGCGGCCGTCAAGTTCTTTGCCATTCCACATTTCCATGGCTTTCTGGGCTTCTTCATCAGAAGACATTTCCACAAAGCCAAATCCTTTTGAACGACCGGACATTTTGTCGGTGATAATCACTGCTGATTCAACTGTTCCGGCCTTAGCAAAGGCATCCTTAAGTGAATCTTCAGTGGTATCGTAAGACAAACCACCAACATATAATTTTTTAGCCATAATTTCCTTATATGAATTGGTAGGCCTCTTACACAATAACTTTTCTACTGCAATTTCCAGATTTTGGTTGCGGCTTTGCAAAAATTTCTCAACGTATACTCTGTATACGCTTCAAAATTTTTGCTTTGCCTCGCTCAAAATCTGAAAATTTCGTAACGAAAATTATTATGTAAGAGGCCTACTTATTGTAAGCCGACCTTTTTCTCGTTTTGGTTTTTCTTTCTAAGATTAATATCTTTTTGACCTCGTAAAAATAATTTTCTAACGGGGTTAACTTACACTTCCCGACAATTTAGTCAGGATATAAATTCGTATAAGGAAAGAGAAAACTTCTTGAGAAAGCTTACTATTTAGATTATAAGTTATTGCCATAGAGAAGTCAATACCTACGGATAAATTAGCCCGAAACCAAAAAAGCCCGTCAATATTGGTGGGTTTTTTGGTTTGGATTCATTTATTCCTACGGTTGCTTTTTGTAGGTTAAGTGGGTATAATGAGATGGTTACGAAATAGTTTTGTAACCATCTCAATAAAAGATATGAGTAAGAAAAGTAAAAAAATTTATTTAGATTATGCGGCGACTACGCCGGTTGACCCAAGAGTGGTTAAAGCAATGACTCCTTATTTTATGGAAAAATTTGGCAATACTGCTTCCCTGCATAGTTTTGGTCAAGAAGCAAAAGAGGCGCTAAAAAAAAGCAGAGAAATTCTCGCTAATGCCTTAGGCGCTAAACCAGGAGAAATAATTTTTACCAGTTCAGCCACCGAAAGCAATAACCTAACTTTAAAAGGAGTTGCCCTGGCTAATAAAAATAAAGGGAGGCATATTATAATCTCTTCAATTGAACATCCCTGTATTATGGAAAGCGCAAAATGGTTAGCCACTCAGGGTTTCCAGCTCACTAAATTAAAAGTTGATAAATACGGTTTGGTTGAGCCGGCTAATATTAAAAAAGCCATCAAAAAAAATACCATTTTGGTCTCTATAATTCATGCTTCAAACGAAATAGGGACTATCCAACCAATTAAAGAAATTGGCCGGATTTGTAAAGAAAAAGGGGTCTATTTTCATACTGATACGGCGCAGAGTTTTGGGAAAATTCCTATTGATGTTAATAAAACGAATATTGATTTATTAACCGCTTCTTCTCATAAAATGTATGGACCTAAAGGAGCCGCTTGTTTGTTTGTTAGGCAAGGGACTAAAATTGAGCCAATCTTACACGGCGGCGGTCATGAATTTGACATAAGGTCTTCAACCATCAATGTTCCGGCAATTGTTGGTTTTGCCAAGGCAGTAGAAATTTGCCAAAAAGAAATGAAAAAGGAAACTGCTCGTTTGGTTAGATTGAGAGATAAACTAATCAAGGGTGTTTTAGAAAAAATTCCAGAGTCATATTTAAATGGTCATCCAACACAAAGATTATCTAATAATGTTAATTTTAGGTTTTCTTTTGTTGAAGGCGAATCTATTATTATGCAACTGGATTCTTACGGGATAGCTGTTTCAACTGGTTCGGCCTGCTCTTCTTCAAAATTAGAATCAAGTCCGACGCTTTTAGCCATTGGTTTAAAACACCAAGAAGCTCATGGTTCTTTAAGATTATCTTTGGGCAGATGGACAAAAGAAAAAGACATTGATTATCTTCTCAATGTCTTGCCCGGAATAGTAGAAAAATTGAGAAAAATTTCACCTTTTAAAATAAAAAAATGACTCAACAATATTCTAAAAAAGTGTTAGAACATTTTTTTCACCCAAAATATGTAGGTGAGCTCAAAAGTCCTGATGGGGCTGGTGAAGCCGGAAATCCCGTTTGCGGGGATGTTCTTAAAATTTACATTAAAATAGGCGAGAGAAAAAACAAAGAAAAATATATCAAAGAAATTTCTTTTCAGACCTTGGGATGTTGCGCTGCCATAGCTGTTTCAGATGTTATTTGTGATTTGGTTAAAGGTAAAACTTTAGAAAAAGCGCTAAAAATTAAAAGAGATGAGATAGTCAAGTCATTAGGGGGATTACCCAGATTTAAATATCATTGTTCTTTTCTGGCTATTGATGCTTTATCTGAAGCAATTTATGATTATTTATCAAAAAATAAAAAGCCAATTCCCAAAGAGGTTCAAAAACGACATCAAAACATAAAAAAAGAGAGAAAATCATAATGAAACCATTAAATATTTTAGGACTAATAATTTTTTCAGCCGGGGCATTGGCTTTAATTGGTTTTGGTTTGTATGAATTTTTTGAGGATACGACGGTTCCATTGATAATCAGATGGGGGATTATCTGTTTAATTTTAGGGACAATAATTATGTTGATTTCTTTGATTATTGAACGGCTAAAAGATAAAAGAGATTAATAATATGATTTTAACTACTTCTGACCAGATTCCTGGTCAACAAATTAAAGAAACCCTTGACTTGGTCAAGGGTAATACTATCCGCGCCAAACATATTGGCAAGGATATTTTGGCTGGTCTGCGGGGAATAATTGGCGGGGAAATTAAAGAGTATGTTGAGGCATTAAATGA
>Ga0209976_10001277_pt1 | contig 14979 bp, 18 predicted proteins | sample SumtaG_FD_182806 | JGI IMG/M metagenome (GOLD analysis project Ga0209976, IMG submission 182806) | Deep subsurface microbial communities from Indian Ocean to uncover new lineages of life (NeLLi) - Sumatra_00157 metaG (SPAdes) (version 2) | ecosystem: Environmental > Aquatic > Marine > Oceanic >...
GCTTGCCGATATTATCCGGGCGGACGGTAAGATCAACCCCGATCGTCTGGTTATGGGTAGTACCGCGCTGCGTAATTTCCTGCAGCACGCGAACGTTAAGGACTTCTTGGACAACCGCCGTATCAGTATCGGCGAAATTGCCCCGGAAATGACCGATAGCGGCGCGACGTTCTACGGCTTCGTTTGGGTCGGTGCGTATGAGTTCGAAATCTGGACCTACCCCGAAACCTTCAAGGATCCGCAGACTGGCAACGCTACTTTGTACGTCGCGGCCGACAAAGTCATTATGACGTCGACCCGCACCCGTCTAGATATGACATCTGCGCGCGTACCGCTTCCCCTGGGTCCCGACCCCCGAGTCGCTGGTTTGCTGCCTGGTCGTCTGTCTTCGCGCGGCGAGAGCTTCGACGTTACCCCTAACGTCTACGCTACTCCCAACGGCAAGCAGATCATGGGCGAGCTGGAAAGCCGGCCGCTGCTTATCCCCGTACAGATCGACGGCTTCGGCTGTATCGATACCCAACCTTAACCGGTGCTACTAATCGGGGGCTTCGGCCCCTGGTTTTATAGGGAGTAGAGATTATGCCCAGCAACAAAGAGTTGAAAAAATCCATCACCGATGCTGCCGAAAAATTGGGCGTCGACGCGCCTAATACCGACGGCATGAGTAATAGCAAACTGGCCGAAACCCTTAGCGAGCTGAAGAACCGCGAACCGATCGTCGAAGCTCTGGTCGAAGCTCTGGAACCTGGCATCCCGGTTATCGCCGAAGGTAAGGCACTTACCACGAAACGCGGTATTCTGGGACCTGGCGAGCCAATCGTCCCCGAAGACCTGGCCGGCGGCGAAGAGGCGTTCGAAGCGCTAGTCGAAAACGGCTACGTGGTCGAAGGGTAGAATATGAGCCTCCGAACGATAGCGGAACAGGACCTCGCTACCATCCTGGAAGATGGCGTTACCGGTTTCGGCTGGCCCATTACTTTAACAGCACCCGACGGAACAGTCGGGGCGCTTACTGGTTTTTCCGATGATATCGCCCAGGTCATAGACCCCGATACGGGACAAGCAGTAAGCGGACGACTCGCGAGCGCAGCGCTACGCACCGCGGCAATAACCGCAGCGTTACCAGGCAAAGGCTTACCGGTGGGAATCGCCGACGCGGCTAGTAAACCCTGGCTTGTGGCGTTCGATGATATCAACGGCAACGCGTATACCTTCAAGGTCGCCCAGTCGAACCCAGACAGGGCGCTAGGCCTGGTCACGTTGCTACTGGAGTTATATACCGTATGACCGTCCTGGCGACGCTTATAGACAAGCAGGACAACGTCGAAATTCTCCGCGATCAAATCGCCGCTATTCTGGTGGCGGAAGTCGCTAACCAGATGGCGTTGGCCACGGGTGCCGCGAAGGATCCGGCCGACTGGAAGCTCCGGATTTTTACCGAACGGTCGAACCCCTGGGAACAGTTTATCGACCCGAACGAAGTCGGGTTCGACCCTAGCCCGCTAGTCAATATCTGGGTCGATAACATGAACTACGACCCGAAAGCCAGTAACGTAATGGAGCGGCAAAAAACCGAAGCAGTCTATAACATCGACTGTTACGGATTCGGTCGCAGTGCGAATGTTCTAGCCGGCGGCCATACCCCGGGCGATCAGGAAGCATCCTTCGAAGTCCAGCGCGCTGTACGCCTGGTTCGTAACATTTTGATGGCTGCCGAAAATACATATTTGCAACTGCGCGGGCTCGTGTGGTCTCGCTGGCCGCAGTCAATCAACATATTCCAGCCGCAACTAGGCGAGAATACGGCGCAGCAGATAGTAGGCGCGCGCCTGGCTTTTAGGGTAGTATTCAACGAGTTTAGCCCGCAGGTAGTCCCGGAAACGCTGGAACTGGTAGCGGTCGATGTAATCCGCACAGAAGACGGCGAAATTGTCCTCGAAGCGGATTATTCTTATCCATTAACGCCGTAGGAGTTTAACGTTATGGCACTTTCCGATGCAGTCGACGCCTCCGCGGTAGCGCGGGTTGTAGGCATTAAAACGGTCTTTAAAGACCTACGAGCCGGTAGTATTCTGTTCTTACCGCAGCGAATCGCGGTAGTAGGCCAGGGCGCCACGGCTTCGACTTACTCAACCACCAAAGCACAACACACCAGCGCCGCAGCAGTGGCCGCCGCGTACGGTTTCGGTTCCCCGGTGCATTTGGCCGCTAAACAATTGTTCCCAGTCAACGGCGACGGCGTTGGTACCATTCCGGTAACCGTTTACCCGTTGGTTGATGACGGTAGCGGCGTGGTGTCTGCAGGTGATATCGCCCCAACCGGTACCGTAACGAAAGCCGGGCAGTTCACTATTAAGGTGAATAATATCAGCTCGGAACCGTTCGTCGTTTCGATCGGTGACGCCCTGTCAGATATCACGGCAGCTATGGACGTCGCAGTCGCCGCAGTTCTGGATTTGCCGATTACGTCCCTGGCCGCTGTTACTCCGGACCGGATCGATACCACGTCGAAATGGAAGGGCGTAAGCGCTAACGATATCTTCATCGAAGTAATCGGCCCCACCGACACCGGTATCACCTTCGCCGTTACTCAACATACGGGCGGCCTGGTTAACCCCAACATTGACGCCGCACTCGCTCAGGTGGGTTCTATCTGGGAATCGATGTTCCTTAACTGCCTGGACGTTGCCGATACCGTAACCCTGGGTAAATATGACGTTTTCGGGGAGGGTCGGTGGGGTGCCCTGGTACGTAAACCCACTGTGGTCTTCACCGGTAACACCGCGACCACGGTAGCCAATGCGACCGCAGTATCCGACGCTCGTAAGACCGATCGCACTAACGCGCAACTAGTGGCCCCTGGGTCCAACGATTTGCCGTTCGTCGTCGCAGCTCGCCAGCTCGCACGTATCGCGGTGGTCGCGAACAATAACCCACCCCGGGACTATGGTAGCCAGAACGCTAGCGGCCTGGTGCCTGGTGCCGATGGCGATCAATGGACTTTCGCGGATCGCGACGAAGCCATTAAGAAGGGGAGTTCTTCCATCCAGGTTAAGGACGGTGTGGTCAACGTTTCCGATACCGTTACATTCTACCACCCTACCGGCGACCCGATCCCGGCGTATCGTTTCGTAGTTGATATCGTGAAACTGCAGAATATCATTTTTAACCTGGACCTTATTTTCGCTACGGCGGAATGGGACGGCGCCCCGCTGATTCCGGACAACCAGCCCACCATCAACCGCGACGCTAAGAAGCCGAAAACGGCCGTAGCTGCAGTTTCCGCGATGCTGGATAGTTTGGGGCTTAACGCCATTATCAGCGACCCGGAAACCGCAAAGGCTAACACCTTCGCGGAAATCGACGCCGGCAACCCTAAGCGTCTAAACGTCGCTACTACGGTGCAATTGTCGGGTAATGCGAATATCATTTCTACAACGCTCAACTTTGGATTTTTCTTTGGGACGCCAACCGTGGTAGCATAAAGCTATTATGGAAATACTTTCTAAAGAAGATGCTAGAAAGCAAGGGTTTCGGCGCTACTTTACCGGAAACCCTTGCCGCAAAGGTCATACGTCCGAGAAGTACGTGTCGGATGGTGGGTGTGTCGAATGCAGTATTGAACGGGCTAACCGTCGTTATACCGACAACAAGGACGATGTTTTAAGACAGTCCAGGAAGCGTTATCAAGACGACCCAGATAAAATTAAAGACCGGGTTGCAGCGCGGCGACAAGCGCAACCAGAAAAAGTCCGGACTGAAAAGAAAAGAGAATATGAACGAAACAAATCTAGGTATATAGTCAAGGCTGCCGAGTGGTCAGCGGCAAACCCTGAAAAAGCGAAGGAATGCGCCAGAAATTGGCATAAAAACAACCCGTTGAAATCGTACGCGGCTGTAGTTAGACGTAGGGCGAAGTTAAAGCACCGCATGCCCCCGTGGCTTACGGACGAACATAAATTCGCCATTTTGGCGGTTTACGAAAAAGCGCGTATTATGTCAGAGGAAACCGGCACCAAGCGCCAAGTCGACCATATCGTCCCGTTGCGTGGTAAGCTAGTCTCAGGGTTGCATGTACCATGGAACTTGCAAATTTTGACGACTTTCGAAAATCAATCAAAAGGTAACCGGTTTACTGCCGGCTAAGGAGCTAAAACCATGAGCGCAGTCGGCGGAAGTATTGAAAGCGTAACTCTCGACGGTCGGGAATTCCCGGTCGCCGCGGACGCGGAGGCCCAGCGAAAGCTAGGCGGATTCGAAAACGAAGTCCAGGCGAACGGCGACGGCACCGCCCGTATTATTAAGACCCGGGTACCCCTGGGAATTGATGGGTTGACCGTTGAAGTCGACGACGACCGCGGCGACCAGGAGTTTATCCAGGGGCTTGCGAACCGTAACGACTTCTTCCCCGTGGCCATTACGTACGCGTCGGGCAGTACCTACCAGGGTACCGCGCAAATTGTCGGCGAGAATCCAGCCAGTAGCCAAAGCGCTACCCAGGCTATTAGCCTGATGGGTCCCGGCACTCTTACCAAGCAATAAGAAAACCAAAATAGGGCAGTAACGCCGCGCGGGCGCCCTATCCCTTCGCCGCCCCTAGCAGGGCGGGCGCGGCACTTTTTTTAAAATAGGGCTGATGAAATGACTGATAAAGTAGCGAAGGAGGTAGCGGAAGCGGAATTCGAACGATTCGCCGAAGCTATGGACCTGGACGTCGATACGTCGATAATGGACGAAGACGACCGTAAGGGTTTCGATCTGCAAAAAAACAGGATTGTTTCTGCGATTCGTTCTGGCGCGATGGTGGTAAACGAAGACGGCGAACCCGTGTTTACTCCGCAGCGTATGAAAGACGCCGGGACTATCACATTCCACGAGCCGGACGGCGCCGCACTTATGGCCATGGACCGGAAGAAAAAATCCGAAGATATCGGTAAACTGTACGCGACCATGGGCGCCATGACCGGCACCACCGCGAAGACGTTTAGCGGTATGAAAATGGCAGATCTGAAAGTCTGTATGGCCATTGCCACGCTTTTTTTGGGCTAGTCCGTACGCCGGTAGTCCGTTGTGGTGTAGACGAGAAGATAAACCGGCGCGACGGCGGCCACGTTTTCGCGCTAGTCTATACCGAAATGTTCTTACAAATATGTCGGGACTATACAACGCTACCGGACCCGCGGACGCTAAAGGCGCACGAAATACGGTTCTATTACGAAGGACTGCGTCCGGAACTTAAAAAGCATACGACAGCAAAGGGGTAGATTATGGCGGGTCGTTTCAGCGTCGAAGCGGTATTTAAAGCAGTAGACCGCGTAACGGCCCCCGTTAATCGAATCCAGAATCGGGTAAGCAAATTAACCCGATCCATGAACCGCGGGTTTCGCCGCCTTAATCGCAACGTCGATAAATTCGCCGGGGGCGTTAAGAAGGCCGCGTTAGCGACTACGGCCGCGCTGGCTATTTCGTCCGCCGCGATGGCTAACGTTATCGGCACCGGCGCGGAATTCGAACAGACGCTTGTATCGGCCGCCGCTAAGTTCCCCGGGGAAATCCGACGCGGTACCGAAGCGTTTACCGCTCTGGAAGATGCTGCTAAAAAAACCGGTGCTACTACAGAATTTACCGCTAGTCAATCCGCCGAAGCGCTTAACTTCCTGGCCATGGCCGGTTTTAATGCTGAATCATCTATCGCCGCATTGCCCGGCGTTGTGGATTTAGCGACCGCCGCCCAGGTAGATTTAGCCACTGCCACCGACGTCGCATCCGACACCCTAGGGGCGTTTGGTCTGGCGACAAAGGACGCCACCCAATTAGGTAAAAACCTGGCCCGGGTCAACGACGTTATCGCCAAGACCACCACCAGCGCTAATACAACCGTCGAAACCCTGTTCGAAACCATTAAGGACGGCGGCCCAGTCGCGGTTACGGCCGGCGCGTCTATCGAAACCTTCGCAGCCCTGGCCGGCGAGCTGGCTAACGCCGGTATCAAAGGCAGTAAGGCCGGAACCACTCTTAAAAATATGTTCCTATCATTGTCGGCCCCGGGTAGCGGAGCGGCGAAGATACTTAGACGCCTTGGGGTATCCACGAAGGACGCTAACGGCGATATGCGCGATATTGTCGATATCCTGGGCGACCTGGGCGGATCCCTGGACGGACTGGGTACAGCGGACCGCTCTGGCGTCCTGGAAGGCATCTTCGGTAAGATCCCTATCGCCGGGGTTAACGTACTGCTGGCATCTGGTTCCGACCGGTTGCGCGAATACCGTAAGGAGCTGGAAGGGGCGAGCGGGGCGTCGTCGAAAATGGCGGACGTTATGCGGGATACGCTACAGGGGCGATTAAACTCGCTCAACTCTGCAGTTGAAGGCGTGAAAATTTCTATATTCAGTATGACCAGCGGCCCGCTATCCGACGCCGTGGATAAAATGACCGAATGGGTCCGGGTCAACGAACAGGCTATCGCTACCAACGTCGGCGAAGTCCTGGCAGACATTATCAACAACTTCGAAAATATTGTCCTTTGGGTCGGTCGCGTAGCTAAAGGCCTGGCGGTGTTCTTCGCCCTGGTGGCGGTCCTTAAGACCGTGGGACTAGTCCTTACCGTTATCAACCTGATAGCTACGGCGAACCCTATAGGGCTTATCGTGGTGGGTATCATAGCGCTTATCGCCGTCCTATCCGCTGCAGCAATCGCCATAATGGCGAACTGGGGACCTATTAAGCAGTTCTTCGCGGATCTATGGGGTGGTGTGGTTAGTATCTTCGACGCCGGAATCGCTAAAGTAATGTCTGTTATTGATAAGATTAAGGCGGCAGTCGCCACGGTTACCGATATCACGAGCGGGATAGGTGAGTCTATCGGCGGCGGGGTGTTCGACGCAGTCCAGGGCGCTAAGTCGTTCTTCGGATTTGGTGGCGATGAAACCGAACAGCGACCCGGGCCGACGGGTCCCCAGGTAGTAAGTCCCCAGGAGCGGGTAGCGCGTAACATTGAAGAACAGCGCACCACCAGCACCGCAGAGGTAACCATTAAGGACGAAACCGGGCGGGCCGAAGTTACCGGCGGTCGACTGGGTACCGGCCTGCAGCTACAGCCTACAGGAGCGTTTTAACAATGGCGTGGAATGACAGAATACGCGAAGCCGCCTATACGTCCCCGGGCGGGACCCGCTTAACGTTCGATTTCGAAAACGTTAGCGAAGTAGTCGAAAAGAAAACAACCGGTTTCGAATTCCCCGACGCCGACGGTACCTTCGTCCAGGATTTGGGGCATAGCGGGCGCCGGTACCCGCTCCGCGTGGTCTTCTGGGGCGATGATTACGACCTGGAAGCGGAAGCGTTTATCGCGGTCATGTTGGAGCGCGGTACCGGTAAGCTGGAACACCCTATCTATGGGACTAAGGACGTCGTGCCGTTCGGCCGGATTACGCGCCGGGACGATCTTAAGACCGCAGCGAACCAGGCGATTTTAGAGGTAACGTTCTGGGAAACGATCGGCCTATTGTACCCGGCGACCCAGACCGACCCAGCTAGCGCCGTCCTGTCCGCCGTGGACGAATACAACGCGGCGACGTCCCAGTTTTTCGCCGATATCCTGGGGCTGGATACTGCTATCGAACGGGTAACCCTTAAGAACGAATATTTAAGGCTGTTGGGTGCGGCTCAAGAAGGATTACAAGGCATAGCGGACGTCCAGAACGACGTACGCACGCAGTTCAACGCGATAGTTGATTCGGTCAACCAGGGGATCGATATCTTAATCGCGGATCCGCTTACCCTGGCGTTCCAAACCACCCAACTGATTCAGGCCCCCGCGCGCGCGCTTACCAGTATCGAAGCGCGGCTCGACGCATATGGAAACCTGGCTCAATCGATTATCGTAGGCGCCGACGACCCAGAAACCCAGGGGCTTGACTCCCGCAATTCCAATAAATTCCACAACGGGGATCTTTACGCGTCGACGTACGTAACCGGCTCCGTGGTTTCTGTGGTCAATAACCAATTTATCACGAAGACCGAAGCGTTAGGCGCCGCCGAATCAATACTCGATCAGTTGACAATTGTCACCGACTGGCGGGACTTGAACTTCGAATCATTGCTCGGGATCGACACCGGCGAAGCATACCAACAACTGCAGGAGGCCGTAGCCCTGGCCGCCGGATTCCTGGTTGAGATATCGTTTTCTCTTAAACAGGAACGGAGTATCGTCCTGGACCGACCCCGGACTATTATCGACCTGGTCGCGGAGCTTTACGGATCCGTCGACGACCAACTCGATTTTTTAATTAATACGAACAACCTAAGCGGATCGGAAATCCTGGAACTACCGGCCGGGCGGGAGATTGTCTACTATGTCTAGCCGCTACACGGTCGTAACGGGCGATACTTTCGAGACTATCGCCCGGAAGAAGTACGGGACGGAAGTAGAAGCCGACCGAATCGCGCGGGCGAATCCGGGCGTTATGGAACCGCTTACCGCCGGTATCGTTATCGCGGTCCCGACGCTACCGTCCGCACCTAAAAACCTGCAGGTTTTGGCCCCGGCTGATAACGAAGACGAAGTCGCTATCCTGATTGACGGACAACGGTTTCGATTCTGGGACGCGGTTACAATAACCCGCGGTCTGGATACTATGGATACGGTCGAATTTGGTGCACCGTTCGAACCCGATACGCCAGGCTTTCGCGAAACGTTCCGGCCGTTCTCATTTAAACCCGTGGATATCATGGTCGGCGGCGACTCGCTGTTTACGGGTACCATGGTTGCCGTTAACCCCGTGCTGGAAAACAAGCAGCGCACCGTAGCGGTAAGCGGCTATTCGCTGCCTGGCGTCCTGCAGGATTGCACCGCACCTGCCAGCTCGTACCCGCTGGAATTCAACGGCCAGGGATTGCAGGAAATCGCTAAGACCATGGCGGGTCCGTTCGGTATCGCGGTCGAATTCGAAGCGGGACAGGGCGCGATATTCGACCGCGTGGCTTCGGAACCAGGTAAAAAGGTCCTGGCATTTCTGGCCGAACTAGCGAAGCAACGTAATTTAGTTATCGGCAATACTCCGCGCGGCGCCCTGGTATTCCGCCGATCGGTTGGGGTTGGTAATCCGGTGGCGCGACTGCAGGAAGGTAGTAGCCCCGTATTATCTGTATCGCCTTTTTTCAACCCTCAACAATACTATAGCCACATAACCGGAATCGAACCGGCTATCGTCGGATTACCTGGGTCCCAGTTCACAGTGAAAAATCCGAACCTGGAAGGCATTGTCCGGCCGCTGGCGTTTAATACTCCCGACACCCTGGACGCAGACCTTAACGCCGCTGTATCGGCTAAGGTGGGGCGCATGTTCGGCAATATGGCTGGATACGCTGTCAGGGTGGCCACATGGCGCGACCCCCAGGGGACGCTATGGGCGCCTAATACGACGCTTACATTACTGGCCCCCGGTGCTATGATTTATAACGAATTCGAATTCGTTATCCGGTCTATCCAATTCGAGCGCGCGGCAAAAACTAACACGGCGGTTTTAGATTTGGTTATTCCCGGAGCATTTAGCGGACAGGTACCGGAGGCGTTGCCGTGGGACGGATAGGGAAACTTATATCATTCGTACGCGCGGTGGTCGGAACGACGAAGACCAGCGACGTAAAATTCGACCGCGGCGGCGGCGATAACCGGACCGCCCAGCATTTCAGCGACCCGGGCGACGATTCGGTCCCATTGCCCGGCGACTTCTCCGCGATTCTGGAACAGGCCGGCACGGGTCGGGACTCTGCGGTCGGATACGTGGACCCTAAAAACCTGCAGAAATCTCAGGCGGGTGATAAACGAATCTACGCCCGGGACGCTAACGGCGCCCAAATCGTCGAAGTGTGGTTACAGAACGACGGTACCGCCACGGTGCAGAACGCCACCGGATCGGTAGTATTGGCGCCGGACGGTTCCATAACTGGTACGAACCCTAACGGGAGCTTCGCACTACAGGCCGGCGGTGACTTTGTCGTAAATGGTGTTACTATTGCAGCTAACGGGGACGTTACTATCCCGACCAGTCTATCGTTAGCGGGTAAAGAAATCGCCGGCCACGACCACGCTATTAACAGCGGCTCAAGTTCGCCAGGACCAACAGGACCTAACAACTAATGGCACAACAGGGCGACGTTAAGCTATTCCAGACGGTTAACGACGGCGAAATTACCGTCGTTAATGGTGTCGTGGAAATGTCCGGCGGACTCGAAACGGCCGCCTATTTGTCATTGTTCGGCGGGAACGAAGACGACGACGTCCGGGGAAGCAACCCGTTTAACTGGTGGGGTAACCTGGACGAAGTCGACCCGGTCCGCCAATACCGCAGCGAAACCCAACACCTATTACAGGCGATACCGGCCACGACCGGGAACCTACTCCGAATCGAAGACGCCGCTAACCGGGACTTGGCATGGTTCCTGGACGAACGCGTCGCCTCTTCCGTTACGGTCGAAGCAACTATCCCGGCGCTTAACCGGATCCAAATAACCATAGATATCGAAGCGAACGGCGAAGAATCCAGCTTCGTATTTACCGAAAACTGGAAGGCGACCGCATGAGCTTAACGACTCCCACTACCGCGGAAATTAACGCGAACATTATTTCTCAGCTCGAAGCGTCCCTTAACCAGACTATCCCGCTACTGCCGAAGTCGTTTATGCGGGTCCTGGCTAAAGCTCTGGCCGCCGTGTTTATTCTGCTATACAAATATGGCGGGTTTATATTCCTGCAGATGTTCGTACAGTCGGCTTCCGACCAGGATACGGAAGTCAACGGCCTAACTATCAACCCCCTGAAATTTTGGGGCCGATTAATCGGGGTCGGCGACCCTACGGCCGCGACGAACGCCGAACTTTTGATCGATATCACCGTTACGAACCAGACCGGGTCCCTACCGTCCGGCACCCAATTGGTGAATGCTGACAACGGTGTCACTTACATAACGATCGGGTCGGTACTGCTCAACGCTGCGACGGTCCAGGCGACCATACGGGCCGTATCGGACCAGGCGGGCGGTGGGGGTGCCGGTGTTATCGGTAATTTGAGCGCGGCGGATACCGTAACGTTCGCTAACCCGCTGGCCAACGTCGACCGGACCGCCGTTGTGGACTCCCAGGTCGTTACAGGTGCCAACGAAGAAGCTACCGAAGTATACCGCCAGCGGATTATAGACCGCTTCCAGAAACGCCCCCAGGGTGGCGCATACGCCGATTACGAAATCTGGGGCGAAGAAGCGGCAGGCATTATCAACGTCTACCCATATACGGGCGCACCGGGCGAAGTGGACCTATTTAGCGAAGCGACCGTCGCGTCTTCGGGTTCGCCGGATGGCATCCCAACTGCGGCACAACTACAAGCCGTTTTAGATCTGGTTAACTTCGACACGAACGGACTATCGTTTCGCCGGAATGCTAACGCCTTCGTTAATTCGAACCCTATTACCCGCACGAGTTTTGACGCAACGGTTACTGGTATTTCCGGAGTGTCGGACCTGGCCCAGACCCAGACCGACGTAACCACGGCGATAACAGAATACTTCCTATCGGTCGAACCGTTTATCGCGGGCTTGACGGTACCACCCCGAAACGATCAGATTACCCGGACCAGGCTTTCCGCTATCGTCGAAGATATCGTTACGGCGGCGGGTGGGACGTTTACTTCCGCTATATTCAACACAACCGGCACCCCTGGTAGCCTATCCGTTTACATTCTGGGCGAAGGCGAGAAGGCTAAGGCCGCTAACGTGGTGTTCGTATGATCGACTGGCTAAATGTTTTTAAGCATCTGCTACCGAATGCGAAGGCGTGGCGGATAACGATCGAAAAAACGCTCCGGCAATTTTTCCAGGGGCTTACCGGGATCGGTGAAGACTCCAAGGACTTTTTCGACGACGTCTATAACGACCTAGACCCGCAACTTACCCGGGAGCTGGATACCTGGGAAAAGCAATTCGCGTTAGTCGACACGGGACTTACGACCCAGGAACGCCGCGACCGATTAGACGCGACTTGGAAGGCATTGGGCGGCCAGTCGCCGCGATATATCCAGGACACGCTACAGGCGGCCGGTTTCAATGTGTTCGTCCACGAATGGTGGATCCCATCGGTAGAGCATCCGACCGGCGGTTCGGTCGACGGGGACGTTACCCCCGTGGCCCGTAATCCGTTCGACTTCCTGGACGACGGTACCGGCGGCTTACCGTTCTTAATGGTAGATGGTGGGGTGGACGCCCAGGACGGGGATACGGTTAGTCAGGACGGTGGTACCGCCACCCCCGCCGGGTACCCACTGGTTAATAAGATTCTGGAAGCATCGGACGAATTTATTGGGGACGGTTCGGTCCAAATGCAGGACGGGGCCCCGCAGGCCCAGGACGGCGGTATCTTGACAATATACAGCCAAAAGCAGTTCACTATCCCCGTGGATACGACGAAATATCCGTTCTTCCTATATATCGGCGGTCAAACATTCCCCGACCAGGCTATCATACCAACGGCCCGCCGGGACGAATTCGAAGACCATTGTTTAAAAATTTGCCCCACTGAACAATGGTTGGGCATACTTGTAAGTTTTAGTTAACAGGAGGCCGCGAAATGGCACTTAACCCCAGCACAAACGCCACAATGACGGGGCGCATTACCGCGGCCGACGGTAACTACCCGTTCGGTAGTTCAAAGGACGAAACCGCACCGGCGGCCGGCGACGGTACGCCATACTTCAAGGCCCGCGCGGACGACATCTTCGGAATGCAGCAGGCATTACTTAACGCGGCGAGCATTACGCCCAGTGGTAGCGCCGAAACGGTAGTCGCTTCCCAATATCTCGAAGCTATTGTCGCGCTGGGTTCTGGCCTGGCCCAGCTCGGTACCGATAGCGGCGCAGCGGACGTTTATGTCGTGGCGTTACCTTCCGGCGTTCTACCGCCCGACGCATTGTTCGACGGTCTTACCGTATTTTTCAAACCGACCAATAATAACACCGGCGCCAGTACAGTAAACTTCGGCGGCCTGGGCGTTGTGGATATCCGGGACGAAAACGATAACGCGCTTACCGGCGGGGAATTAATTACCACATCGATCGCAGGTATTCGACATAACATAGTTACCGGGCGCTGGGAGTTGTTTTTACATGCTAAGAGCGGTACGAAAGTTACGACCGTTGTCTCTACAAGTAGCACCCATACCACACCGGCGGGTGTTAAAACTCAAAAGATAACCGCCGTGGGCGCTGGTGGTGGTTCCGGGGCGGTTGTTGGTAGCGGTGCGGGCACTGGTGCCAGTTCCATAGCGGGCGCGGGTGGTGGTACCGCAGTCCACGAACTTAGTGGGGTGGCAGTACCACCGAGTTTGACAATCGTTATTCCGGCCGGTGGCAGTGGTGGCGTTGCTTTAGGGGCTGCGGCTTCGGCAGGCGGAAACACTACGGTCACAGGAACCGGTGTTAGTCTTACTGCCAATGGCGGCGGTCTTGGTCCAGGACGTACCGCAACTGCTGGAATTACCCTCGCTGGTGCTGCGATCGGTGGTACTGCCACTGGGGGTAATGTAATAAACTTGAAAGGTGGCGGTACCACTCCGGGCGGTAGTACAGGTGGTGGTGGTCCATTGACCGCGTCGACTGGCGGGTCTAGTTCATTGGGTGACGGTGGTGAAGGTGGTTTGAATGCAACCGGTGTGTCTTCTGGCGTTCCGGGCGCTGGGGGTGGTGCCACATCGGTAAATAATATTTCCACTGATTTTAACGGAGCCCCTGGTGGTAACGGTCGTGTAATTATTGAGGAACGGTTCTGATGAATTATATTCTTATTGAAAATGGAAAAGTCGCTAACGTGGCCGTGTTTGGTGCGGAGCCCGATCCGGAAGTTTTCCCCGGGTGGATCCCGTGCCCTGAAGGGGTTGGGATGGGCTATACCGATAACGGCGACGGTACGTTTACCGCACCCCCGGAGCCCGCGGAATGAGTTTAAGCGGCAATCAACAACGTTTTACCGAGTGTGTCGGGCTGTTGATCGCCCAGGCGTACCGGTTAGGATATGCGCTAACCTTCGGGGACGCATATCGGGACCCCCGGGCATATGGGGACCACGGGGTTAAGAAATCCTACGCCGCCGCTGAATCGGTCCACAAACTGCGTCTAGCCGTGGACTTGAACCTATTCGTTGAAGGCGACTATATAACGTCCGGGGACCATATCGCCTACCAACAACTGGGCGAATTCTGGGAAGGGTTAGACCCAGCGGCCCGGTGGGGTGGTCGGTTCGATGACGCTAATCATTTCAGTTTCGAGCAGTGGGGGTGTAAATAATGGATTTACTAAGCATCGCTAAGACAGTGGGTGCCGCTGTGGTCCGTTCTGCGGTGCCTGGTGGCGGTCTACTGCTGGACGCAGTTAACGAGTTCCTACCAGCCGACAAAAAGCTACCAGGGGACGCCACGGGGGACCAGGTGCGCGCAACGGTCGAAGCATTGCCGCCCGAACAACGCGCGGCGGTCTTCGAAAAGGAATTCGACGTCGATATTACTCAAATCCAGGAAAGTAACGAAACGGTCCGGGCCATGCTGGCGGCAGATGCTACCAGCACGCACACGACACGACCGCATATCGCCCTTGGCTCGTTCTACGTCGTAGCGTTTGCTATTGTCGTGGTTGTCGGTACCTGGGCGTATGGGGTGGTTTCTGATAACGATACGCTGGTTACGGCTGTCATGGACGGCTGGCCGTTTATCCTGGCCGCTATCGGCCCCCTGGTTACGCTCCTGTGGGCTTACTTCGGCGTTCTGAAACAGGAACACCGGCACCGATTGGACGCAGCCCGGGGTGGTTCGACAAACGGCGGCCTAGCGGGTATCCTGTCTGCAGTAATTGGACGAAGGTAGCCACATGGCAGACGAACAGAACGGCCCGGTAGTAGCACCCCGCCCTGCTCCTGGTAGTATCGGCGGTCGCGG
>Ga0209976_10001280_pt1 | contig 14958 bp, 18 predicted proteins | sample SumtaG_FD_182806 | JGI IMG/M metagenome (GOLD analysis project Ga0209976, IMG submission 182806) | Deep subsurface microbial communities from Indian Ocean to uncover new lineages of life (NeLLi) - Sumatra_00157 metaG (SPAdes) (version 2) | ecosystem: Environmental > Aquatic > Marine > Oceanic >...
TATCATCAAATTACTATATACAACAAACTCAAACCCCCAAACCACCATCTGGCCATCATCAACTGATTAGCTTGATTAACTAATAAAATAAACACCCCAATACTTAACAACCTGCCTGCCCCTTGCCATATCTCATGACTAGCAAAATACTCAAACTGCCGCTTCTCTCCCTCCTTATCTACTTCAATGGATAAAAAGTAAAAAGCTATCCAAGTAAAAGAAAACAATGGCCAACCTATTACTTCTCCAAAAACTTGATTAATAATCAATCCCCACGAATCCATCCGCCACGGATAAACCACATCTGCAATTACTAATAATCCTGCTCCTATACTACTAAACAGTTTCCTTAGCCTCGGCTTAAACAAGGCTCCAATCACTGGATTACTTAAGGCTGCCAAAGCCGCAAACACCCCCATCACTGCCCCCAACCACAACTCATTCTTTAAAATCACAAACGCTATCACCGCCCACAAAAACATCTTTGGTATCATCAACCCATCAATAAAAGACCGCCATAAATTCAATCTCCACACCGGCCTCTCCTTAAATAAACTTAAGGTTCCCTTAAGACTAAACTTCTCAAAACTTACATCCCGAGTCTGCTTAATCAACAACTCACTAGCTAAAAACACCAAGGCCAACAAACCAAAGACTAAATAATAACCATAAAGACTCCCTTCACTTCCTTTAGACCCAATCCAAATCAACCAACCAGCCAAAACTGGCCCTACAATATACACTGCCGCTGTCAAACTCCCAGCCACCCCATAAAACATCTCTCGGGTATCATCAGATGTCCCAGAAAACACCATCACCTGATGAGCTGCCCAATAAAAAGCCGCTGCTATTCCCCCCAACATCCCCAGCCAGATCACCAAATCCCCAGCTTGCTCTTTTAAAACCAGAATTAATCCATAAAACAATGCCCTTAACAAAAAGCTAATTCTAAACAACTGAGCCATGCCCCTTTTCTTAAAACCATAACCGATTAATACAAAGCCTAAAATTAAAACCGCCCAATAATAAAAGTTATAAACCGCAATCGGCTTAATCAATCCTGTTGATCGCCATAAAAACACATTAAAAAACACCTCTCCCATTGACTCACCAAAAAAATATACCGCCTGTAAATACGCAGCTAACCTAGCTCGATAAGAAAGACTCTTTAATTTCTCAACAAACTTCATGACGCCTATTCTATCAGGCTTACTTGACTTTCTGAAGAACAAACCTCTTCATTTCTCTCTTAAACCGCTCCTTAGAAAACTTTTCCGCTTGTTCTACACAATCCTCTGACCTTATCTTCATCTCCTCTAACCTCTTAATCGCCCTACTTAAACTCTCCACTGTTGCTTTCTCAAAAAACACTCCAGTCTTTCCTTCCTTCACTGACTCCACATACCCCCCACCCTTAAAAGCCACCACTGGTGTTCCCATTAACATTGACTCTACTGGTGTCATCCCAAAATCCTCATCACTGGCTAAGGCTAAAAAAGCTTTAGCCCCTCCATAAAGCTCTGCCAACCTTTTATCATCCACCTGCCCCAAAAACTCTACTCGACTACCTGCCAGCTTTTCCAACCGCCTCTGCTCTTGCTTATACCCAGCTGGCTCACCAGCAATCTTTAGCCTCAAGTTAAGCTTCTTTGCTGCCCTTACCGCCAACTCCAAACCCTTACCGCCTACAATCCGCGAAGTCACCAGATAATAGTCATCCTGCTTTACCTTCCCCACCTTCGGCAACTCCACTGGTGGATAAATTACCTCAGCTTTGCGTCTGTAAAACTTCTCTATCCTCTTAGCCGTATTCTGGCTATTAGCCACAAACCAATCCACTCTCTGAGCCGCCTCATAATCATACTTTCGCATCCAATGACCTATTATCCGAGCATAAACTCTCACCGGCCAATACCTCTGCCACTCTATCGAGGTTGGATAACCATATAACCACCTTGGCGGTGTATGACAATAGCAAATCTCCACTGCCTTACCCTTTCTCTTAAATCCCTTTGTCACATACCAACTAGCCGAACCAATCACCACATCAAAATCGGCCAAATCAAAGCTATTCCATATCCCTGGCGCTAAAAACCGCAACGGGCTATGTAACTTACCCGCAAAGCCAGGAATATAGTTAACCCAGGAGACTCGTACCTGCTTGTCTCTAAACCTCTTGCCTGCTGCCGAGTTCTTCTTGTAAAAAGCCGTATAAATCGGCGCCTCTGGCCAAATCTCACTCAGGGCCAACAAAACCCTCTCTGCTCCCCCAAACTCATTTAAATAATCATGGACTAAAGCCACCTTCATATATTTTAAAACAGCCCCATTTGACTATTAGCCTTCTTTTTTGCTTTCTTTTTCTCTCGCTTTTTGTTAAACACTTCCTCTGCCTCCTGCTCCCAATCATCACTTGGTAATCGCTTCGCTATTGACTCAAATCCCAAATCCTCAAAATGCTTCACCGCCTTCTGCTTATCATAATCATGCAACTCACAAGCCTTCAGATCTAACCTTATCGGCACATCTGTCACAATCTTTGTCAGCTTTTTGCCTCTTACTGCCTCCTCATAATCATCCGCCAGCTTCTTCCCCACCGCCTTAGAAATCTTCCCCTGCCTCATAGCCTCATCCAACCGAGAATATATCCTCTCTACCGTTAAAAACTTCTGCAACAGCTCTGTGGCTGTCTTCGGCCCCACTCCTTTAACTCCTGGAATATTGTCCGACGGATCTCCTGCCAAAGCCTTTAAATCAATAATCTGCTTTGGTACCAAACCATACTTGTCTTTAACCTCCTTCTCTCCATACAACTTGGCTGACTGCTTGCCTCGACCTGGCACATAAACTCTCACCTGACCATTAACCAGCTGCATCGCATCTTGATCACCTGTTACAATCACTGTCTCTAACCCCTTCTGCTTATTCCCCTGCCTTGATAATGTCCCAATCACATCATCCGCCTCATAACCCTCCACCTCAAAAATCGGCATATTCAATATCTTGACTACTTCTTTCACCCGATCCAACTGAGCCGTCAACTCCTCATCTACCTCTGGCCTCTGGGCCTTGTAGCCCACATATTCAATGTGCCGAAAGGTCGGCTTATCTAAATCAAAGGCCACTGCCACATGAGTCGGTCTCAACTCCTTAATTACCGCCAACAAAATACTAGTAAACCCATAAACCGCATTAATCTGCTCTCCCTGCTTATCTGTTAAACTACTTGGAAACGCATAATAGGCTCGAAACACAATCGCATGACCATCAATCAATACCAATCGCTTTCTCATAAGCCTATTGTAACACCATCAGCATCTTCCAAACTTCTCAAGCCTTTTTTTAAGTATCACCTAATACCAGTTCCATTAGCTCTAATTTTCACACTTCTCCTAGCTTGCGCTCCAGGCATACCGGGACCATGAGCTGGCGCACTTGCTCTTAAAGACACTGCCTCTTTTCCTAACTTCTCCATTTTCTTAGCCGCCTCACCAGGCGTAAGTTCACTTACCACAACAGCTCTACTCCAAGGTGGCCGTCGCTTCTCTTCTTCTGTCATACTATCTATATTATAGGTCAACCTTTCCCCTTCATCAACCCCTCAAAGTCTTTTGATTCTAAAGTCTCTTTCTCCAACAAAGTCTCTGCCACCAACTTCAGCTTCCCCTTATGTTTCTTCAATATCTCCTCTGCCTTTGTCATACACTTATCTACAATCTTCTTTATCTCTCCATCCGCCTTAGCCATCAACTCTTCTGACACCCTCACCGGCTCATACCACACTGCCCCCAACGCAGACATATCTCCCCTGGAGCCTAAATTAATTGGCCCTAGCTGACTCATCCCCATCTTTACCACCATGTTCCGAGCTAACTCTGTCGCCTGGGTAATATCACTGGCTGCCCCACCCGTCAGCTCATCAAACGCCAAGCTCTCGGCTGCCCTGCCGCCTAATAACGAGGTAATCTGCGCCAATAAATGTGATCTCGTCTCTGTATATCTATCTACCTTGGGTGGAATCAAAGTATGGCCTAAGGATACACCCCGAGACACAATCGAAACCCTATGCACTGGATCCATCTTTGGTAAATAATAGGTTACCACTGCATGACCTGCCTCATGATAAGCCGTCATGCTTAAATCTTCCTTTGTCTGTTTAATCTTCTTTTCTGGCCCCAGCTTCACCTTCAAAGCCGCCTCCTCCAAATCATCCATATCAATCACCTTTTTCCCATGTCTGGCCGCCAGAATCGCTGCCTCATTCAACATATTCTCAATATCTGCCCCAGAAAACCCCACTGTTCTCTTAGCCAACTTCTCCCAATCAACTGACTCCACAAACGGCTTTCCTTTAGCATGAATTGCTGTTATCTTCTTCCTTCCCTCAATATCCGGCATATCCAACATAATTCGTCTATCAAACCTGCCTGGTCTAATCAAAGCCGGATCCAGTAAATCTCCTCTGTTAGTTGCCGCCAGCACAATCACCTGATCATTAGGCGTAAACCCATCCATCTCCACCAAAATCTGATTCAAAGTCTGCTCTCTTTCATCATGACCTCCAGTTAAACTCCTCGATCTCTGCCGACCAATCGCATCAATCTCATCAATAAAAATGATTGCTGGTGCTTTCTTTTTAGCAGTTGCGAATAAATCTCGTACCCTGGAAGCCCCCACTCCCACCAACATTTCCATAAACTCAGATCCTGCCATGGAAAAAAACGGCACATCTGCTTCTCCTGCCACTGCCCGAGCTAACAAAGTCTTCCCCACCCCTGATGGCCCCACCAAAATTACCCCTTTAGGCGTTCTGGCTCCCATTCGCCTGTACTTTCGCGGATGCTTTAAAAAATCCACCACTTCCTCCAACTCCCTCTTGGCCTCAACCACTCCTGCCACATCCCCAAATGTCACATCCTGCTTACCCTTTATAAACAACTTAGCCTTAGATCTGCCAAAGCTAAAAACCCCATCCTGCGCCCCCCTGACTTGACGAAAAATGAACAAGAAAATCACTCCTGTTAGCACCACTGGCAACAAAATTTCCAACACATTTGCCCAAGCCTTAGCCCTTGATGTATCCTTGTTCTCAAAATCAACCGTAGTTGGCTCAATTCCTGCCCTATCCAATATTTCCACCCAACTCTCCCCCACCTCTTTCCTTGACTCCACTAAACCTTCCTGACCCTTGTACTTCACCAACAACCTCTCTTCCTCTACCTCAATCCTCTCCACCTTATCCGCCTTAATATCACTCAACAACTGACTCATACCGACCGTATCTTCCGGCACCGGCCCCATAAACATAGACAAGAAGAACGGCATCACAAAAAACAACAACACCAACCAAATCACCATCCGCTTAGGATTAAACTTAACCATCTTTACCTTACCTCCAGTCTGCTTCTCAATCGCCTTCTTCATCTTCTCCATTTCCTGCCGCCTCACCTTTTTATCAATGGGTTTAGCTCTCTTTTTCCTCATATATTCAGAGTATATCATCTGAGGAATTAGATATAAACCACAAACCTCACAAACAACTCAACCTCAAAAAACCAAAACCCCTAGCCCCTACTGCCAAACCACCTGGTTAACTAATTTCTTACTTTCCATAGTTATAAAACGAGTATTTATTCTCAATCCCAATTCTTTCTCTCACTAATACCATCTTTTTAATTGCCTGCTGCCTGACTTTTTCAGATCCTTCTCTTAATATCTCCTTTATCTTCTCTGGCTCAGCCTTCAACTTCTTATACCTTTCCCTCTCGATCTTAAACCGCTTCATAAACGCCTTAAACAACTTCTCCTTTACCTCTACATCCCCTACCTTCCCCTCTCTATATCTCCTCTTCAGCTCCTCTACTTCCTTTTTATTCTCATTAATCAAATCATGATAAACAAACACTGGATTACCCTCCACTTTTCCTGGATCAGTCGCATGCTTTCTCTTTGGATCAGTAAAACAACCCATTATTTGCTTCTTAATTACCTTCTCATCTTCTAAAACGGAAATATAATTACCCAAAGACTTGCTCATCTTCCGCTTTCCATCGGTTCCTACAATCTTGGCTGTCGCCTTAACATTATAAATCTCTGGCAACTTAAATGTCTTACCATATATATGATTAAACCTCTCCGCAATATCCCGAGTTACCTCAATATGCTGCCTCTGATCCTCTCCCACCGGCACATAATCAGGATCATAAAGCAATATATCAGCTGCCATTAACACTGGATAACTAAACAGCCCCATATTCACCTTGCCGTCATCAAACCCCTTCTGCAGCTTATCCTTATAAGCATGACACCGCTTAATCAATCCCAAAGGCGTCACATTATTTAAGATACTCTGCAGCTCTGTATGTTGTGGTACATCTGACTGCCGGTAAAAAATTGTCTTCTTAGGATCTAACCCACAAGCTAAATACGACAAAATCTGCGTCTCCACATTCTGCTGCATCTGTTTCTTATCCTGTACTGTCGTTAATCCATGTAAATCAGCCATAAAAAAATGTATTCTACTAGCCTTATCCTGAAGCTCTAAAAAAGACGCTACTGTTCCAAAATAGTTGCCAATATGAATCTCTCCTGTCCCTGACGGAGTAATACCAGTTAGAATCGTATATCTTTTCTTCATATTTCCTCTCTTTGATAATACCTTGTTAATAAACTTCTGGCTAGGATGTCAACTGAATCTAATATAGGCAAAGAATAGTTTTTAGGAAACACCAATGGTAGCTCCGTACAACCTAACACAATCGCCTCAACTTTCTTCTCTTTTAATAAATCCGCTATCATCAAAAGCTTAACCTCTGCATGTTTAAACTCTCCGGCTACAACTTCTCCGATAATCTCTCCTATTGCCTCAATGCCTCCATTGTCCGGCAACTCTATTTCAATATTTTTATTCAAAAATTCTGTTTGATAAACTCCTGACAAAATTGTTGTCGGTGAAGCTAGTAACCCTACCCTCTTAAAGCCTTTTCTTTCAGCTTCTCTTGCCACTTCTTCAGGAATGGGCACAAACGGTATTTCAGTCACCTCTTCTAAATCTGCCAAAACTACATGAGCTGTATTACATGCAACTCCAATACAACTTAATGGCTGCTCTGATATTTTTTCCACTCTATCCTTTAACATCGTCAGCGCTTCTTCCATTCGCTTAGTATTTGAGAAAAACTCTGGTACCGGCACTGATTGCAACACAATCTCTGGATACTCATGATTCTCTTTAGCCTTAAATTCATCTCGAGCCATCTCAATCATCTGGCCATATAGCCGCACCGAAGCATCAGGTCCCATGCCCCCGATTATGCCAATTGGTTTGTTTTCCATGTTCATATTCATATGCAGGCGCGGAAGGATTCGAACCCTCTTCACTCGATTTGGAGTCGAGCACTTTTCCTATTAAGCTACACGCCTAACAAAAAACCGCCCCTATTCCCAACATAAAAGTTGGGAGCAAGGACGGTCTTTCCGTGGTGCCACCTTGATTCATTGACTCCTGGTTATAAAAAATCCCCTTGCGGGGAGTTCGTCTAACCAATGAGTCAACCTCATTCTTGACGAGCTCCGCTGCTGCGACACTCGTTGCTGTCTTTTTACGGTTTCGCCTCCGTACCTAATTAGGGTCAGCTCAGGCGTCCCAACCTTACGCCTTCATCGCCTTTGTATATATTTTCAACTTTTGCTATTCTACCACCAAACCCCAATTTGTCAAATCTCATGCCCAAACATTTCATCAAAGTCAAACAAGATTTTACCTGTGATCACTGTGGCCATAGAACCACTAGTACTGGCTATACCAATCACTGTCCTCACTGCCTTTACTCCAAACATGTTGATCAACTCACTCCTGGTGACCGCCAATCCTCTTGTCAAGGCTTAATGAAGCCTATCGGCCTTCAAATCAAATCCGGTAAATACATCCTCTTCCACCAATGCCTTCAATGTCATAAACTCACTCGCAATAAAACCTCTCCCAACGATAATCAAAAACTCCTTATTAACCTCTCCGCTCAACCTGCACCAATAAAAAAGTAGCAGGGGGGAGACTCGAACTCCCGACCTATCGATTATGATTCGATTGCTCTGACCAACTGAGCTACCCTGCCATGTCTATATTTTACCAGATCGCTCCACATTCTGCTTCAACCCTTCAATATTGCCATAAATTTTTCTTAGTAAATCTAAACTCTTAGCTACCCTCACTCTTAATACGCCATGATAATCATCCTGCTTTTCAAATATCTTCTTCCATTTTGTCTTTTGATAAAACGGTTTTTTAAATTGAGATTTTGAAATTCCTGTTTGTTTCGACCAATAACTCTCAATCTTCCCTATTCTATTCTTATAACTAATATTCAAGCCCACGCTCAAACTAACATCTCTTGCTTCAATCTTTAATGATTTTTTTAACCACTTAATAAAAAACCTAATCATCTCCGGATCTGAATTTGCAAAACCCATTCTCATATCCTTTTTAAACCCTTCTGCCCAATAAAGAGACACCCCTGCAATAAATAACTCTCTTTTAGTTAACTTACCAATTTCACTCACTCCTTCTTGTTTTAATCTCTCAATCTTCTCTTTTGTTTTTAGTCGTTTCCTTTCACAATAATTCCTAAAATTCTCTTTAAACCTGGCCTTAGAACGAGACCAAAGAATTTGTTTTTGCTTATCATTTAGTTCAATATCTCCACACCACCTGCTGATTGTTCTCTTAGAAAATCCGACTCTTCTAGCTATCTCATTAATGCTATACCCTCTTCTTCTTAATCTTCTCGCTTCAATTCTCTGGGCAGATTTAGCCATATATTCATCATACGAATAATAGCCAAACATGTCAATAAGAAAACCCCAAGTTTCCTTGAGGTTTTCACTTTGTAGCGGGTTCTGGGTAACGCTCCCAGATTAAGTGAGATTATGCCCTTGTTTCTTTCAAGGTTAGACTATACCATCATCCTGATGTTATATCAGGAGCTCGGCGTATGATGGGCCGAAATATCGAACACCATCTCAGCTTTTGCATCAGTCGTTACGGGGTCACTAGGACTTCCCACGGGGTTGCCCCGATACTGCATCGGGATTTCTCCGTTATGAGCCGAGTTCGCACTCCGACGTTACCATCAGAGGGGCCCACATTTGAGCCTCACGAGATACTTACCTCCCACCCGCTATATATCAAAGTTCAACTGATATTTTACCAAACAGAGAAAAATTAACAACTCAGGTCTATTTACGCCTTCCGGGTCCAAACCTTCGCCACTCCGGAAACTTCTCTTTAAAAGCCGCCATCACTACATCTCTAGCTGCCTCTACATCTAAGTAAGTCGTGTTCAGCACCAAGTCATAATAATTAGCATTTGACGGATCCTTGCCAAAATACTGCTTAATAAACTCCTTCCGCTCTTTATCATACTTCTTCACCCTCTCTCTTGCCTTATAAATCGTATAGCCCTCATACTGAGCCGTATAGCCTGCTCTGACTAAAAACGGCGCCGCCACCCTCACATGCAACCCCCCATACTGGCTGGTAATAAAATTCCCTCCCCTACCTAAAATCACACACTTGCCCTTTCTAGCAATAGTCAATACCACCTCACATAAATGCTTAAAATAAATATGCTCTGACACATATTCCGGATCTAACATTGAATACACCAAATCCTCCACAAACCCTCGATCCTTTTCATCTAAAGTAGCAATTAAAGCTTTTCTCTTCTTAGCCTTCTTGGCCGTTAGTTCAATCAGCTTCTTATCATAAAACTTAAATCCCAATTTCTTGGCCACTGCCTTAGCAATCGGCGTCCCACCACTTCCAGCCTCACGAGACAAAGTCACAAACGGCCTCACCTTCACTTTTCTCTCTCCTGCCCCCCTCGGAGCATCCTGCAGCAAAAACTCTTTTCTCTTTACATGCTTAGCAATCAATTCCTCTAACAGCCTCATATTTTAACTTATCTTTTCTGCAGGCCACTTATTATACCACCCTCTTTCTATTACTACATTTTAATAAACAAACACCCGCCACCATTTTTCCACATTACTCATTTCTTTTCCTAATTCCCCAGTCTCATCAGTATAAGCAAACTGCTCTCGGCTCTGTCCAATCTCTTCTGGCACCACCACTATCTCCTCATTTTCTCTCGCCATCTTTAAAGTATTCCTCACTTGCTCCTCCCACCACTCATTCCTCCCCGCCTCATCTAATTGTTTCTCTAGCTCCTCCTGTTTTCCTCTGGCCGTCATCAACTCCGCTTCTGCCTCAATCAATCGATCATCCACATGCCAAAGCCTAATAATATCCTTAATCAGCTTGACTGATATCAAAACACTCACCAACATAATAATGTAGGCTAGAAGCCGTTTTCTGCCTGTTGACATCTATCCTCCTGATTGTTATTATAAGACACTTCTGCCCCACTCATTATGAGCCCAGACACACTTAAGCTCCAAGCCGCCCGCCAACAATTTGTTAATGATCTCAAAACTAAAGGCCGCTCCACTGCCACCATCCTAGCATATAACAAAGACGTCGACCAACTGATTGAGTTTATCGCTCCTAAAAAAATCACCACTGTTGATAAACTCGAAACTCAACACATTGAAGACTTCAAACAACATCTCTCCGACACCAATTACACTGCCAAATCCATCTCCAGAAAACTTAACTCCATCAAAACCTTCTGCCGCTTCTTAATTGACAAAAAAGCCATCAAAGATAATCCAGCCGCTCCGGTAGCTCACCCTAAATACGACATCAAGCCACCCCGCATCTTAACTAAAATGGAATATAGAAGTCTAAGAGATGTCTGCCGCGATGACGTCCGTATCCATGCCATCGTTGAACTCCTTCTCCAAACCGGCATCCGCATTGGCGAACTCGCCAACCTTGAACTCAATGATATTGAGTCTAACAAACTTACCATCCAAGCTTATGAATCTCACTCTCAACGCCAAGTCCCTCTCAACAAAGCCGCCCAGCAGGCCCTAACTGCCTATCTCAAAATCCGTTCCAAAACCAGAACCAAAAATGTCTTTGTCACCAAAAACGGTCGTCCCTTCCTAATCAGGAACATCAGGACCGCCATCGACAGATACTTTAAGCTAGCCGACATCAAAGAAACCAAAGTCAATGACCTCCGACACACCTTCATCGCCCATCAACTCCAAGCCGGTACCCCCCTCACCTTAATCTCCAAGCTTGTTGGCCACAAACGCCTCTCCACCACTGAAAAATATCTTGAAGTTGTTAAGAAAAAAGACTCTACTCCTACTACCCTTGAAGAGCTTTAAGCCTCTCTATTTCTCTCTTTCCAACACAAACCTTCTCGTCTCATAAAAAGTAGGCCGGACTGGACTCGAACCAGTGACCGCGAAGGTATAAGCTTCGTGCTCTAACCAACTGAGCTACCGGCCTCAATCCCTATATTTTATCAAACCGCCACCTTATTAACTATCTCTCCTACTACTATCCTTTTTTCTATTTCTATCTTTTCTATTAGTGGACCTTGATCGTCTGAATGCAATTTATATCTAGTCTGGCAATCATCACATGCCGGTACTGCTCCCGATCTCCAAAACCCACTCCTATCCAACACTCTCCTAACTTCCTCTTCACTCGACATACCTTCAAATGTTATTTTCTTTAATCTCTCCTCAGCTAAACAACCATTAGCTGGGTGCCCAAACCAAACAGCAAAGCTAAACAGGCTCTCGCCTTCTATTTTCTTAGCTTCCTTCTCTATGCTCCCCGTATTTCCCATAATCCCCATAATCCCCATTATACCCCCAACCCCCTCAACCAGTAAACCTATAGTTTTGCCCTCTGAGCAATCTCCGCCTCTATCACTGCCCTATCTCTCGCATACTTTAATCTTGACAACTGCCTAACCATCTCTGCCATTTTCTTACTCCTCAAAATCTTCATCTTAGACATATCCTTAGTCAAGTCCATTGAGAACGATGGTACCGGCTCATTATCCACAATCGTCTTCACATAAGTATTAAACCGCTCAATATTAATCAAATCCGTCTCACTAAAGGTTGGTTGATACTCATGCTGTAAATAATTAGCATCTGTCACTCCCACCCTGAAAGACACCAAAGTTCCCACATTACCAAAAATCGCATTCTTCACCTCTTCCTCCATCTGGCCAATAAACTGATTAGCCACTGTTAAAGCTAAGCCAAACTTTCTCGCTTCTGATAATATTTGAGCAAAATCAGGTGTGGCAAAATTTTGAAACTCGTCCACATATACATAAAAAGGCCTTCGTTTTTCCTCTGAAACATCTTGTCTGCTCATAGCTGCAATTAATAGTTTCGGCACCAATATCAACCCCAAAAAGTTGCTGTTCTCCTCCCCGATTCTCCCTTTGGCCAAATTAATTAACAGAATTTTGCCTTCATCCATCACCTTTCTAAAATCAAAAGCGCTCTCGCTCTGGCCAATAATATTCCGCATCATCTTGTTGGTCACAAACCGACCAAACTTGGAAACAATATAGTCCAATACTTCTGACTTATGAAAATCAGATGTCTGAGCAATCTGATCAGTCCAATACCGCCTCACAATCGGATCCGTCACTTTAGGCAATAATTCCTGCACATACTTACTATCAGTCAACACCCGTACCACCTCCACAAACGTATTCCCTGGCTCACTCATCACCGTTAACATTGCGTTCCTAATCGCATGCTCAAACCTCGGCCCAATAATTCCTGTCTTATGTGGATCATAAAGCTTGTACATCAAGCCCACAATGCTGGTCACCACAAAATGCTTCTCTTCCTCAGTTCGAGCTTCCAACATGTTTAAACCCATCGGCCTATCAGTATCAGACGGGTTAAAGTAAATCACGTCCTCTGCCCTCTCTGCCGGAATCATCTCCAAAATCCTCTCCACCGTATCATGAGGATCAATAAAACATACTCCCTTACCTGCTCTAATATCCTGCATAATCATATCTGTCAACAACTCTGACTTCCCCACTCCAGTCTTACCCACCACATAAATATGCCTCAACCTATCCTCATCACCAATACATACCTGCCTGGTCACTCCTCGATAAATACTCTTCCCCAAATACAAACCTGATTTAGGAATCTGAGCTGGCGCTGGCGCCCTCTTAGCCCTCAACCAATAAATATGAGGTGTCTCTACACTCTTGTTAGGAAAGTGATATATCGTCGCCAACTCTTCTACCGACAACACGCTCTTGGACCGAATCATTGGTTGATAGCGATAAATAAAGTCAATCATGAACATCTTCTTCAACCTCACCTTAGCCTTCGTAAAACTATTATGATCTGTATTAAACTGCGAAAAAGCTGACACCATGTTAGACAAATGTGCCTCGGCCGCCTCTTTAGTCGTCGACGACACCACCAATCTAGTCGTGGTCTCAAACCCTGGCTTACTACACTTATTCTCTATCTCCTCATAAGTCTTTGGATCAACCTTGTACTCCGCTGTCTCTGGATCTGCCTCAGTCTTTTTAGTCTTAGCAATGTATGTCCTGCCCGCCTTTTGCCACTTGTTATCTGCTGGCGTCACCAATATTTGTAACACCGCTCCCTCATTATCACTCATCTTCGCCATCGCTGCCGTAATCGAACTCAACGGATCCACCGGCAAATCTTTATAAACTTGAGTCGGAAAAAACGACGCATTCTTCAGCTTCAACGACGCAAATGCCACCTTACCATGATCAGTAAACATCCCATACTCATCCACCTCATGAACCTCTGCTCCTGGATAAGCCCCATGGATCTGTTTCTCCACCAAATCCCTCAATCTGTCTGGCACCGACACATAAAATCTAATATCTTCCTTTTTAGACACAATCTCAAATGACATATGCTCCTGCGCTCTCAAAAACCCCAAAACCCCCCCACCTTTCCTGACGCTGAACAAAGAAGCAAACATCTGTTCAGCCGCATCAATCTTAGTCTCATTATCTCTAGGCACCGCCACCTGCAACAATACAAACTCCAATGATCTCTTCTCTCTGTCCTTAAACTTCCACCATCGCATCAATAGATAGGCTAAACCCATCAACCCCACCAACCCCAACCCCACCAAAAAAGCTATCATTAATAAATACTTAGCTTGGTCAATGAAGGCTGTTACTGGATCCATTATTTCTTCCTGTAAGCTACTTTATTGCCAAACATCTTTATCATTCGAATACACCACTCTGCCAACCATCGTAAACTATCAATCACCTTATGATGTAATCCCTTCTCTACTTCATCTTTGCTTAAAGGCAACACCACCTTAAAACCCTTCTTTTTCTTCTGAGCATCATCCAACACCACCTGACCCTTATCATCCACCACTGGTTGTTGCAACTGAGCCTCTTCTTTCTCCAACTTCTCTAACCACCCCTCCACCTCTGGCTCCAAATCTACCCGCCGCGTATACTCAGTTACCGGCGTTTTCTCTTGAGCTCCCGCCCCCTTCTCCTTTGCTCCTGCCGGCATGCCCACCACATCATCCTGCTTTTTCCCTTGATCACCACCACCAGTATCTCTGGGCAGGTTAGCCATAGATCAATGATAACATACTCAAATCATTCGAGTCAGTAGAAAACTAATACTAATATAATACTCTTCAATGGCCAAACTACCAGAAACACCCCCTAATCAAGAAAGCCGTCAAATCGCCTGCCCTTATGGTTGCGGCGCTTTTCTCCCTGGCGGTCAAGCCGGCAAAGAACAATTTTTAAAACACACTCAGGCCTGCCCAAAAGGGCCCAAAAACGGAGAAACATTTACTCCTGACCTTCCTAAACCACCGCCTGAATCCTTGTCTCATTAATCAATCCTTAAAAATCCAGCCCCTTAACTGCCCTCACGCCTTTACCAAACGGGTGCTTAATCTTTTTCATCTCTGTCACCAAATCTGCTGCCTCAACTATCCTCTTATCTCTCCCCCTGCCTGTTAAAATT
>Ga0209976_10001283_pt1 | contig 14948 bp, 13 predicted proteins | sample SumtaG_FD_182806 | JGI IMG/M metagenome (GOLD analysis project Ga0209976, IMG submission 182806) | Deep subsurface microbial communities from Indian Ocean to uncover new lineages of life (NeLLi) - Sumatra_00157 metaG (SPAdes) (version 2) | ecosystem: Environmental > Aquatic > Marine > Oceanic >...
ATTGAAAATTTATCGCTTCCAGAATGTATGGAAATTTTGTAATTTCCGTATCTTTTCGCAATTTCACAATGTATCTTAAAATTTTTCTCAAATTCATCAACATCTCCTAAGTAGTCAATAGCTTTCTGAAATTCACCTATAAATCTCGGAGCTAAAGAATTAATAGTTATTTTTCTATGAATTAACTCATTAATAATGAAAAAATGGTGTGTAGGCAAGGTTGGTGTAGTTGTTTCATCGATGCTTATTTCAAGATCATACTCATTACCTCGATGTTTTTTTAAATGCATATCCACTTTTTTGGCAAAATTTAATGCTTCTTGATATAAAAGCGTGCATATTTTAGCTTCAACTCGGGTAAAAGTTATCCTATGTTCTCCAACATTAAATGATTGAGTAGTATAAGTATTTATTATACGCTTTTTCTCATTTATATCCAGATTTTCAAATTCCTCATTAATTTTATCATCGTTCCAATTGGAAACTTCTGTATTTAAAACATTTGTTAAATCTAACGTTATCATTGGCATTCCAGCCTTTAAGGCAATATTAATATCTTCAATGGTTTTTAAGTGGTCTCCATCGGCACCATAACCACTCTCAAAACCCTCTTATGGTTTTTAAGTGGTCTCCATCGGCACCATAACCTCTCTCAAAACCCTCTTGAAATACCAAAAACGCTACATCTGTAGTTACTTGATTGTAGTTCCTTCTTGTTAAGTTTAATTCTCTGATGGATTGTTGAGCAAGTACAGGATATACATTATATTTTGTAGCAGCACGAATGTGTCCCGGCGTTGCTAAACCAAGTCTATCACCGCACCCAAATGTAGTTTTCTTATCACGAAGCGATATAGGTGAGGTAAAAGGAAAAATTTTCTGAAGTATTTGTGAGTTATTATAATTTATATCTACTTCTTGAATGAACAAGCCGTCAATAAGTTGAATTTCACCGTTAAACTCTGAAGTAAAACTCTTTTTAGATATTAAATACAAGGATTTCTTCTTATTTGTTTTCGCAATAAAGAATAATATATTATTTCTTAAGTATAAAGAATTTCTGTAAATTTTTACATTCTTTATAATAAAATAAAGATCTTGTTGGTGTTTTAATTTACTTAAATCTGCTTGAACTTTATCTAATAGCTTCAGTTCTTTTATTAATTTTAGTAGGTTACGCATTATTTTGCATTTATTTTATTTATTTAAATTAAATAAACATAATAAAAACTATACATAACTTAATTAGAAAAAATCAGCCGATACTGGAGATTGTATTCTTATAGATTTTTGACTGTTATCTTCTAAGATTGAGATTAGAGCAGATACATTTTGCTTGGTTTTATAGGTTATCTCTTTTTCTTCGTCTTTTTTCCATTTGCTAAATCCCGTTAGAATAGGAGCGGTTTCAAATAAACCTTCTTGTAATGCGGTAAGTTTTACAGTAACGCCTTCTAAATCGTCATTGGAGGTATTTTTAATTCGTATAGTATATTGTTCCAAGTCCGACTCTATCTCTGTAACCTTATAGATTTTTTGAAGCTTTGAAGAAATCCCATCAAATAAAGTTGGAGCACTAGCCTGTCCCGCAGCAAATAAATCTATTTCTTCTTGTTCTTTTTTGGCGGGTCCTGATGCTATTGTAATAGGTATCTCAAATTTAATAATATCACGCCCGGTAGAAGGTTTTCCGAACACTAAGATGGACCATCTTGTATAATCACCATATCTAAACCCCCAATATTCTTTATCAGTTGGTTCCCAAAGGTAATTATGTGTAGGTTCTGCAATTTCCGGTACTTTCAGCAACATGAAGCCCTCATTAGTATTAGTAGTTTTTACATCTCCTGCTATGGCGGGTGGTAATTCCTCGACCTTACGACAATTTTGACCATAAGCTTCACAATAACATACAATATTGGCAGATTGTAATAATCTTACTCCAATCTCTTTATAATTTTCGGAAGTATAATTAAATTTTATAGTCTCACCAGGCTTAAAAACGTCTTTTGTGAGAAGAAGATTCAACCCTGACATAGAAAAAGAGACAGGATTTTGCTTTACAGCTTGAAGTTGGGATTCTTTAACTTTAATTTCTATATCATGAGTTCTTTTTACCACAATATTATCGTCAGGATTTATTGGGTTTTCCTGACGTAATATCATTTGAACTTCATATTCTAAATTTCGTTTTTTAATTGTGGGAATAACATTATTTCTAATGAGCAAGGATTTTTCGCGGATATATTCTCCCGCTTCAAATTTGCCTTGTGAAAAAATCTCCGCTATAGCAATTTGAAGCTCTTTCAAACAGGGGGGATGCGTAATTAACCCTAAACCGCTCCATAGAATCGACGTCTCATCGTCAAAATTGAATTTAGTTCTTATATTCAAATTATCTCCGATATACACTGAGCCATTACTTAAATCCGTTAATTCGAGCTTCATAATTTAATAGATTCAGATTGATTTAATTAATAGAAATATTAATTTTTTTTTTATTTTACGGTTTTTTTAATTTAAGGTTTTGAGATATATTAATTTTTTTTTTTCAAATCTTAATAACTTAATAACCAAGAATTCGTACGTAGAAATACTCAATTAAAACTTGTACTTTTAATATCTTTAATCATTTCTAAAAATATTCAAAAAAAATTATTCCATAAATAACAATTATGAGTTTACGCAACCAATTAAAAGCTATTCTTTTTGATCTGGATGGTACCCTGATAGAAGTCAATTTAAAGCTATTTATTCCAGAGTATTTAAAATTGTTGGCTTCTAATGTCTCCCATCTTGTAAGACAAAGTAAATTTATTTCAAAACTGATGATTGCTTCACAAGAAGTAGACAAGAATGACGGGAACAAAACAAATGACGAAGTATTTGCAGAAGCTTTTTTCCCTTTAATTGGCTATGCTCGCGAAGAGATGGATCCCTTATTCGATAAATTTTATGAACAAGATTTTCCAAAACTTCGTCAATACACAAGTCGAAAACCTGCTGCTCGAAAAGTAATGGAAAGTGCTTTTAAAAAAGGGTATGACGTGGTAATTGCTACGACACCCTTACTTCCTGAAACTGCAATTAGACAACGTTTAGATTGGGCAGGAGTGCCTATTGATGATTTTCCTTATAAATTAATAACATCACTCGAAAATACGTATGCGAATAAGCCAAATCTCTTATATTATAAGTTAATAGCAGAAACTATTGACCATAATGCAAATGAGTGTTTAATGGTAGGAGATGAGGACAAAGATATGGTTGCGGCACGATTAGGGATGAAAACTTTTTTGGTGCAAAGTCCTAATACGACGGAATTAGGTCCTGACACACCTGAACCAGACTACCAAGGAACATTGGCTGATTTGGAAAAAATGCTTTAACTTATTTTTTTTCTATAATACGGTTAATCTCATCGTATCTAAAGCAATCTATTATATGGTCATTTACCATGCCAACAGCCTGCATGAAAGCATAACAAATTGTAGGCCCTATAAATTTAAATCCTCTCTTTTTTAGGTCTTTGCTCATTATTTCAGATTCCTTTGTGGTTGATGGCAATTCCGTAAGTACTTTGAACGTATGAATAATCGGATTATAGTCCACAAATTGCCAAATATATCTGTCAAAGGAACCAAACTCTTTCTGCACTTTTTTGAAAGCTTTAGCATTTGAAACAGTAGCATTAATTTTTAACTTATTTCTAATAATTCCGCTGTTATTCATCAATTCTTCAATTTTTTGCTCCCTATAGCTGGCGATTTTATTATAATCGAAATGATCAAGTGCCTTTCTGTAATTTTCTCGCTTTTGTAAAATTGTATTCCAGCTTAATCCCGCCTGAACTCCTTCTAATATTAAAAACTCAAATAGAGAGTTATCATCATGATTAGGAACACCCCATTCTTTATCATGATATTGCTTTATGAGTTTATTGTAATTGCCCCACTCACATCTCGAAACCATTTTAATAATACTCTAAATAAATGTTAATGATCAATTAAAAAGTCAAAAAGTAAATAAAGTTAATTAAATATCATTAAAATATGGTAGAGGATGATGAAACCATTGAAAGACATTTTAACTGCAAAATTTGCCAAACAAGCCATCGCATTAAATTAAATAAAAACCTAATTGAAGGTAGAACAAAATATCCATTCCCTTATGTGTATCTTCATGACCACATTAATGGTGTTGAGCATAAAGAAGTTTTAACAATACTCTATATTGATAAAAATCTACAGATACGACATTCGGAAATTCAAGAGTTAGGTTATGATTCTCTATTTTCTAAAGAGCAAGTTCAGGCAATAATTGAACCCTTAATAAATGAAATCGAGCTTTTAAGAGATGAAATCAAAAAATTAAACCGGGATATCGACAATTTAAAAATTAAACTCAATAGTAAACATTATACTCGGCAATATTGAATTTTAAAATTTCTTCTTTTTTCCTGTATAAAAATTTAGAAAAAAAAATGTAAAAATAGTTTCAAATCTTCTAATGTGCTATTAAACAAATCTTGGTAGTCGATCTCCGTTTTTCTAAATTTCATAAATTCTAATTTTTAAATTTATTGAAAAGCTAAAGCAAATTAAATTAATTTATTATAATAGAATTATGGAAAATAATGATGAGTTCATAGAAAGAACGTTTAGATGTAATATTTGTATTAAAACTCATAGAGTCAAATTAAAAAAAAATCTTATTGAAGGACGGACAAAATTTCCCTTCCCATTTATCTTTTTACATGATCATATTAATGGCGTTGAGCATAAAGAAATTTTAACAATACTCTATATAGATAAAAATCTACAGATACGGCATTCAGAGATGCAAGAGTTAGGTTATGATTCCTTATTTTCTAAAGAACAAGTAATAGCAATGATGAGCCCATTATTGGAAGAGATAAATATTCTAAGAACAGAAGTTGAAACACTAACAACAGAGCTTAATACATATAAGAATAATTAAAATAAGTTCCCAAAACTCTTTTTATAATTTTTTAAGAATTGGATTTAAAAAAAATAAAGAAAGAAAAAATTTGTGTTATTCTCTTGTTTTAATCAACATGAGCAGATATGACTAAATCAGCAAATAATTTCATGTCGTTTAATAATATATTGAGCTTATCCTGTGATTCCATATTAAGTTCTTCAGTTTTCATGATGAGCACTGATAAGATGTATTTAAAAATATGTAACTCAATTTCTTTTCCATCATCACTCCACCCTTTAAATGCCGCTGAATCGTTCATAAATATGTTTTCTCGAACTGTATTGCACGCGTTTATGAAATCTCTTAGGTCACTTCTCAATGTTAAACCGCTGCTAACTCCTTGAACATTATGAACAATTACATTACCAGAAATATCAGAAATTATAATTTTGGCTTTAATTTCTTCAAGACGTTCTTCAGCTTTTTCTACATGAGACTTTAAGTCTGCGTAAGAGGCAATTAAAATATCTCTAAAAGCTTTTGCCAATTTATCTTGGTCATATATACTAGTAAGCATAAGCTCAAAATCGTAGTCTTTAAATATATCTATAAATATTTCTTTGGCTTTCTTTACATTGGTATCTAATAATTCTTTTGGGTAATCCTCAACGTCAAATTTATGGAGGAATAGAAATACTTTTGGCTTCTCATTATTTTTTCGATATATATCAAGCAACCCAATAAAATACTCTTTTGCTTGTTCGAAATTGTTCGGATCATGAAGATCTACTACCGGAATTAGAATATCTGTACCTTTAAAGATGTCAGGCTTTTCCATATACTCTTTCCTATATTGCTCTTGTCCACCAAAATCAAAGATTCCAACTTGTAGCCCGAGGAACGGATGTCTCCTTGTCTCATATAATATTGTCGGGCTTAATGCTTTAGTATCTTGAGGGCTTTTTTCTGCGAATGCGACACTATATAGCGAAGTCTTTCCACTTCCGCCAAGTCCTACTAGTGAAATTTTCATTTTTGCTATCCTTTTAATTTATGTTATTTAATAATTATTCATTTCATTTAACTTTTGATTGATATTATTCGTTTTAACTTTTTCTTGGAATGTTTTATTCTTTTTTTGGTGCGAATTTTATAGTTCTTGAGAAAATTTTCCCATATAACTCGGATGTAGCTCCAACAAGTATGGCACCCTCTAAAGCATCAACGGGATACCCTACATCAATTGATTCATAAGGGAACATTTCTTTAATGGTGGTTACCCAAGGTTTACTTTCAAAAACCTCATCCACAGTAGCAATTCGGACTTGAATCTTTTCTAAAGTAAAACCTGCTGTATTTGTTATTGTCAGGTTTAGCTTTTTTTCTTTTTCATTTAAAGCTTTAGTTACAGATATAGCACGTCTAGTACCAAATACCGACTTAGCTTGTTCACTTATCTCCTTTGTTTCAATTCTAGATTCTTTTTCATCAACTACATCCTTAACAATAAAGACCTTTCGCTTTTGGATAGTATATTGGCTGACCTTCTTTAATTTTCCTAAAAACAATACTGCGTTCAAATTTATAGCATTATAAGGTTCAACTATTAAATACCCCTTTTGAGCAGCATCTTCAAGAATTTCTGCTCCGATTGCAGTTCTAGCAAATACAGTGTTCTTATTCGCCCCCGAACCAACTGATCCCACAGAAATATCCGCATTTTCGGCTGTTAAATCTGTACAAAAACTACAAGATGAGCTCTTATATTTATGGAGAAACTTTATAGCGTATGATTTTATAGGTTCTTCTTGATTCTCATAATATAAATGAAATTTACCTTTGTTGATATCCATCTTTGTAACTTTCGCTAAATCTATGCCATCTTTCTCAAACATCGGATATAAGGTTTCAGGAGAAAAACTATCCATACAAAATAGTCCAATTGTTAAAATATGAGCTCGCATGAAATATTTAAGCATTCCTGAAGGAGAGCTATGCATTTTATGCACTGCATCGATATTGCAGGGGGTGCCTACAAACGCAATTGATCTATAATCTGCACGTATGGCATCCAGTAATGCATCTACTGTTTGACTATGTGCATATATTGAACCCGAAGATTTAATCGCGTCATCCTTACTAGTTATTATTTGGGCAATGGGATGCCATGGCTTATCAGGATCTTTCATGGTAACAATCGCAGCATCAATTAGATGTTCATCAAACAAATAACATAATAGACTTGTAACAGTTCCACCATCTTGCCCCCCAATTACTTCAGGTATGTTTGTGTTAGCAACATAGCCTCTATTAAACTCTCCTATAAGCTGAATTGGATCGGTAATTGTACGTGGACATTGATTATAACATATTCCGCAGCCAGTACATTTTCCTATCAATTTGGGTTGCCCAGTAAGATGATCCCATTCCAAGACAGGACATACTGCGGCACAAGTACCACATTCAGTGCAAATTCCAGTTCTCACGATTTCTTTCATCAACATTCCATAAGAATCCTTTTTGCCCTCAAGCTTCTTTTGGATAAAGTCAAACGAATATTTATATTTAGAAGCAGCTTGATCGTGATTAACTTCTTCTTCTGTCATATTTAAATCTTAAAATCAAATGTGTGTTTAATTAATCTAATTGTATTATTATTTAATAAAAATTGTTTATAGCAAAAAAAACTTATTATAAATTACCTTAACAAATACATAAGAAATTTAACTTATTTTTAAAAATAAATATCTCTTAATAAATCATATTGACTTAGATTTGCCTAATGATAAATGACTGAATTGAATTTAAATACTAAAAAAAAGAAATTATTGTAAAAGAAGTTAATAGAAAGAGTTAATGGATTAAAGATGAAAAAAAATGGTCGATATTAATCATATTAAAAATATAGCTGTAATTGGAGCTGGAGTACAAGGTCATTCTGTTACTCAGGCTGCGCTAATGGCAGGTTTTGAGAAAGTTATTCTCAACGATATTAATTTAGAATTAATTGACAAAGCTGCCAATCAAATTGAAAACGATGAGGCATATGGTCTAAAAATACTTGAATCTAAAGGTCAATTAGGTGAAGGAATAACTGCTGATACTCTTATGAGAAATCTGTATAAAGAAATAGATTTATCAAAAGCAGTTTCAAACGCAGATTTTATAATTGAATGCGTTCCTGAAATTATGAAAATCAAGCAAGAAGTTTTTAAAAAATTAGGAAAGTATGCTCCTGAACATGCTATTTTAGCAACTAATACCTCGTCAATGAGTATTACTAAAATCGGTGAAGCTTCAGGGAGGCTCGAAAAAGTAATTGGCATGCACTTTTTTCCACCTCCAATAGAAAACAAATTAATCGAAGTTACCAGAGGTCATAATGCTACTGATAAGTCTTTAGATATTGGAGTTGCGATAGCCCAGAAATTACCAAGTCTAGAAGGAAAACGATTAGTAATTAGACTAGAAAAAGAGAGTCCCGCATATGTAGCAAATAGGGTAGTAATCGCTGGTACAATATATATAAATTGGATCATAGATAAGGCTAGCGAAAAAGGACTCAGCTTTGAACAAATAGACGCTGATATTCTAGAGATGTCGCCTTTAGGTGCTTGTCTGTTCATTGATATTATCGGCCTAGATACGGTATATCATGCTATGAATTATTTAGCAGAAGTCATATCCCCCGATTTTGCTCCAGGTAAAATTCTAGCAGATTTAGTTAAAAATGGTAATTTAGGCAAAAAAACAGGTAAGGGATTCTATCAATGGCCCGAGGGACAAGCTCCTGAAATAGATGAGTCTAACAAAGCGGGATTATTGGATATCGAAACTACAATAGCAATCATGTTAAATGAGGGATGTAGGCTTTTAGAAGAAGGAATTGTTACGGGTTTTAAAACTATAGATAATGCGGTATCAGCGGGATTTCACTTACCAGGTCCTTTTATTGCAGGAAAAAAAAAATATAATGAATATTCTAAACTATTAGACGAACTGGCAGAGAGGATCGGAAAACCTTATCTTAGACCTTGTAATTTAATGAAGTCAGGTGAATTTCTTAAAATGAGAAAATAAAATAAAGTTATACTGTCCCTGAAAAAGTAGTAATTTGATAACTTTAATCAGTCATGTAATATTGGCTTTCTTGCTGCAAGAACCGCATCAAGGCGTTTAACTGGTGTATTATGAGGGGCATTTTTAATTAACTCGGGATTAGATCTTGCTTCTTCATAAATGTTCAACATGACTTTAACAAAATTATCTAATGAGGCTTTTGATTCTGTTTCAGTTGGTTCAATCATCATCGCGCCACTAACAATTAAGGGGAAATAAATTGTTGGGGCATAAATCCCATAATCAAGAATTCTTTTAGCTATATCTTCAGTAGTTATATCATTAGGTAGATTTTTATCTGAGAGTACAAATTCATGCTGACATGTTCGATTATAGGGAACGTGGTATTTTTTTTGTAATTGAACCTGTAAATAATTCGCATTTAAAACGGATATCTCTCCTACACGCTTTAAGCCTTGAGCCCCTAATGCGAGCAAGTAAGCATATGCTCTTATCAAAATACCAAAATTACCCCAAAAGCACTTTATTCTTCCAATACTATTTTCAGAGCATTCTCTATATTGGAAACCGTCTTTATTTAAAAAAATACATGGATTTGGAAGAAATTGAATGAGTTCTTTTTTAACTCCTACTGGTCCAGAACCAGGACCTCCCCCTCCATGAGGAGTCGAAAAGGTTTTATGTAAATTCAAGTGAATAATATCAAATCCCATATCTCCTGGTCGACAAATTCCTAATATTGGATTTAAATTAGCCCCATCATAATAACATAATCCCCCATAATCATGAACAATTTTAGTAATATCTTTAATATTTCTCTCAAATAGGCCTAATGTATTAGGATTAGTCAACATTATTCCCGCGACATTATCCCCTTCCATCGCGTATTTAAGGAGATCAATTGGGATTTCACCGTCTTTATTAGACCTTATTTTAATAATAGAAAAGCCTGCCATTTTAGCAGATGCTGGATTTGTTCCATGAGCGGATTCGGGAATAATAATAGCATTTTTTTTTAGATTCATAATTTCAAAATATTTTTTTATGATTAATAATCCCGTTAATTCACCATGAGCTCCAGCAGCAGGTTGAAAAGTAAATCCATCCATCCCTGTTACTTGACATAATATTTTAGATAGTTCAATTATTAACTCAAGTGCACCTAGATTCTCCTCTTGTAGTGGGTGAAGTTTAGAAAAATAGGGGAGCCGAGCTATAACCTCGTTAATTTTGGGATTATATTTCATAGTGCAAGATCCTAAAGGGTATATTCCCGTATCGACACCATAGGTTTTTTGGCTCAAATTTAAAAAGTGGCGTACAATTTCAATTTCAGGTATGTCTGGAATTGGTAAATCTTCTCTCTGTAATGTTTTAGATATTAAATCATCAATATTTACGCATTCTATATCCATTTTTGGAATAAAATTGTTATGTGGATGGTTATATCCCTTTTCAAAAATTAATCTCGAATCTGAATCCATTCTTAATCTCTCCATTTGGTTTTTTTAATCGTGAGTAAAGCAGCGTTAAGGAAAGCATCAATGTCGGATCTTTTATTCATTTCAGTAACGCATATTAATGCTACATCTTTCATATCAGGAAAATATTTGGATAATTTTAAAGGTGGTAATAAATTATCTTTTTTACATAGAGTCCTAAACTTATTTATATTTGGACATTTAACTAAAAATTCATTGTATGTAGGTTTTTGATTTAAAACTTCAAATCCTTCTATTTCTGCTATTTTTCTTTTAACATAATTTGCCTTTTGAAAATTCTGTGATGCAATTTCTCTCAAGCCTGTCTTTCCTAAAGAAATGAGATATATTAATGCTGCCAAGGAGCATAAGGATTGATTAGTGCAAATATTTGAAATTGCCTTTTCTCGACGGATGTGTTGTTCGCGTGCTTGTAATGTCAAGATAAATCCCTCCTTTACACCGTTAATTTCTTTAGTTTTACCAATCAATCGACCTGGAACTTTACGTAAAAATAGATTTTTAGCTGTAAAGATCCCTAATCCAGGACCCCCAAATGATGGCGCAATTCCTAATGACTGTCCCTCTGCAACAAAAATGTCTATATCTAAATCTCCGGGCGGTTTTAATATCCCTAAGCATGTCAAATCGGTCATTACTTGAATGATTAAACATTTAGGAGAAATTGTTCTAATTTTTTTAACTAATGGTGACACATCTTCTATTTCACCAAAAAAATTAGGACTTTGAAATAAAATTGCTGCAATATCCTCACTTAATTTTGAAAACAGGAATTCCTCAGAAACAAGCTCATATTCGATATGATGCCCCCAACAATAGGTTTTAAGTACTTCTATATATTCTGGATGAATCCCCTCTAACAATAAAATTTTATTTTTTCGAGTAATGATGGTTGAAATAATGGCCGCTTCAGCGAGCGCAGTTGAACCATCATACATGCTTGCATTAGCCACATCCATTCCTGTTAGCCTAGAAATAGCGGATTGATATTCAAAAATTGCTTGTAAATAGCCTTGACTAGCCTCTGCCTGGTATGGAGTATAAGAAGTATAAAACTCCGATCGACTAATAACAAATTCGACTAATGACGGAATATAATGATAATAACAACCAGCTCCTAAAAAAGAACTTGAGTAAATCTTATTTTTATGTGCCAATTGTTCTAACTTTCTCAAAAGATCCGGCTCGGATAAGCTCTCTGGAAGATCAAGTTTATTTACTTTTAACTCATTTGGAATGTCCTTATACAGATCCTTAATAGAATTTACTCCTATAACCTTTAACATTTCTTTGATAGTGTCTTTATCATGTGGAATAAAATCCAATTTACATACCCCTCTAAATTAAATTAAAGAAATTAAATAGAGAAAACATTACTGATTTTCCTCCCTTTGAATCAATTCTTGGTATTGATTTGCGGTTAGAAATGTATCTAATTCACTTGGATTATTAATTTTAATTTTTAAAAACCACCCCTCATCATATGGTGAAGAATTGACTAATTCGGGATTATTATGAAGTTGGTCATTTAATTCAACGATTTCTCCTGATAAAGGCATATTAAACTCGTCTACGGCCTTTACGGATTCAATCTCTCCAATCATGCTTCCCTTTTCAAAAACCTCACCAATTTTAGGTAGTTCTACGTATACCACATCGCTTAGTTGATATTGTGCATAATCTGTAATTCCCATTACAGCTTTCTCGTTTTCTAACCTAACCCACTCATGAGAATTCGTATATTTCCGATCTGTAGGAACTTTAAAATCCATTTTAATTACTCTAATATTTTTATAATCTAATTTTTAAACACTTCGATAAAAAGGTGTGGATACTACTATAGTTTTCAACAATTTTCCTCGAATTTCAATTTCTAATTCGGTTCCAATCGAGCTTAGATCTGTTCTCACTAATGCTAAACCAATCGTTTTCTTTAATGTAGGTGAATACCCGCCTGAAGTAACATACCCAATATTTTCACCGTCCTTAAATAATTTATAATTTTCCCTGATAATCCCTCGGTCTAAAAGATTTAATCCAACGAGAATGCGCAAGGGCCCATATTCTTTTTGGTTAAGAAGAACTTGCTTCCCAATAAAATCAATTCCTTCCTTTTTTTTTACTACCCAGCTGAGATTTGCTTCAATTGGTGTAATTGAATCACTAATTTCATGCCCATATAAAGAATAAGAGGACTCCAAACGCAATGTATCACGCGCTCCTAATCCAATAGGGCTTGCTCCAGTATTAAGCAGTGCATTCCAAACTAGTTCTGCATGCTGAGCCTCAAATGAAATCTCAAAACCATTTTCTCCGGTATATCCTGTTCGAGCTATAAAAAGAGGGTATATCCTGTTCGAGCTATAAAAAGAGGTACTTCATTTAAATTGCAATTTGTAAAATAAAATCGCTTTAATTGTGATAAATCTGTATCAACTAAGGGATCGAGTAACTTATCACTCTTAGGACCTTGAAATGCTAAATGGCACCTATTTTTAGAAATGTTAGAAATTTTGACGTTATAATCGCTTATATGTTCATTAAGCCATTGGAAATCATTATCTATGTTGCTGGCATTTACTACCATTCGAAATTTATTTTTATTTTCCATATAATAAATTATATCATCAACCACGGTTCCATTCTCATAACACATGACTGAGTATTGACTTTTTCCTATTTCTAATAAGTTCAAATCATTTGTCATTAAATATTGAAGGAAGTCAATAATATCCTCACCCTCAAGTAAGAATTCACCCATATGAGAAATATCAAATACTCCGGCGTTTTTTCTAACAGTTTCATGTTCCATTATGATACTTTCATATTGAACAGGCATTAACCATCCAGCAAAGTCAATGATCCTTGCTCCAAGTTTTAAATGAATCCCGTATAAAGGCGTCCGTTTCTTGGAATTGTTTTTTATTGCCAAATCCATACCATAAATTCAGTTTTTTTATATCACATATAAAAAAATGAAACTCATTTAAAATTTTATTGGTTATTATGTGAAAACTCACCCAGAACCAGAAATCTTATCAATATTCAGCTTAATTATTTGGAAATTGTCTAAATTAACCTTATTAATTTTATAGATATTCGGGATATTAATTTAAATAAAGAGTACTTATTCGCCAATATGACCAATACCACCAATCTTTTCTAAGTAAAGAGAATTTATTTTAATGAGAGTTCTCTAATTCTAGTTTTTTTTCAATCCTTCTAATCGCGTTGGAGGCATGAATTCTGACTATTCTATGAAAGTCGTTAACTCTATTTAATAATGCATTTAAAGCTGGTTGAGAGGCATGAATTCTGACTATTCTATGAAAGTCGTTAACTCTATTTAATAATGCATTTAAAGCTGGTTGACCACCATAATCTTCCAAGACTTTAATTAAACTTAATTTAACTTTAAAGTTTTCACTTTCATTACTACTTAAATGATCAATTAAATGTGCTGTAGATTTTGTTAGCAATCTTTTTGATTCTTTCCTCTCTTCCTTTAATAAATATGAATTTTTTTGATAAATATTATATATAGCATCGACAGCTACCTTTTTTATAATCCAATATGAATAAACATTTTCTAAAATTTTGATTAGAGGGTCTAAGGCTTCTAAATTTCCTATTTTTCCTAAAGCAATAATAGAGTTTTTCTTTACATCTAAATTTTTTTCCTCTAAAAGACTAATCAATTGGTTCAGAAAATCTTCTCTTGCGATTTCTCCGAGTATATATGCAACACTCTCCTTTATAATGTCATTATCAGTCTCTAAACATGAATATAAGTAATCATAAGATGCGTCTTTATTATTTAAGTAAATTTTTTTTACAGCATCAAGAATATAGAATTTCATGTCTAAATCTAGATATTCAAATGAGATATCTTCTATGTCTAAAACATTTAAAAGTTCAGGTACGGCCGAAAGGTCTCCTATCTCTCCTAAAGCCTCAATTGACGCTATACTTACCTCATTATATATATTGTCCAAATTAACAATTAGGAAATCTACCGCATCCGGAAGTTTTAATTTCCCAATTAATTTAATAGCATTCTTTTTAGGGAGAAAATTATCCTTTAATAATAATTTAATAAGATCTTTATGCACTTCGTCCCCTAAAGTCCTTAATATTGCTAACGTATTATCTATTAAATCTGTGTTATCTTGTATCGTTATAGCAGTAATATTTTCTAATAACACCTCTTTATATTGGACTAAATATGAAAATAATTCAGGATATTTTATTTTCAAAAAGCTAGAATCTTCAAATGTAATATTTATGCTAGATAATTCAAAACCTATTAAATTGATTATTTCAGCTTTATGCTCTTGAGAAAAACCTTCAGATTCCAAAGAAGCTACTAACAGCTTAATTGATTCTTCTGGATTTAGGTTTATTAGTTGTTTTTTAATGAAA
>Ga0209976_10001287_pt1 | contig 14904 bp, 16 predicted proteins | sample SumtaG_FD_182806 | JGI IMG/M metagenome (GOLD analysis project Ga0209976, IMG submission 182806) | Deep subsurface microbial communities from Indian Ocean to uncover new lineages of life (NeLLi) - Sumatra_00157 metaG (SPAdes) (version 2) | ecosystem: Environmental > Aquatic > Marine > Oceanic >...
CCTCAGTCCCAGCGAAACGCGGGCTGTACCGCCCTGATAGGTAACGCTAATGCGTTGTATCAGCCAGCGGAAAGCGGACAGGTCAATGCCGCGCAGGTTATCGCTGGCGGTCAGCGAAGTTGCTATCCATTCAGCGTATAGGTCAAATACATCATAAGAGCCGAATAAAGTTACATCTATCTCCGGCGCAACCAGATACACGCCATTTGTATCGACGAAAACATTCTCTTCTAACGCCCCCCGGCGGCCAGTGCGGTCAAATAAATCACTGACATCATCGACAATCAGGCGCTCCTGTACAGTCTGTTGATTGCCTATACCTGGCGCGTCGCCCGGCCACTTACTGAATACCGGCTGCGTGGCTGCTACCGTTGTTCCGGCGGTAAAGCCCCGCGCCCGGTATAGTTCCAGTGGGCGCCAGTGTTCGCGTGAGACGGTCACTTTGATGATGTCATCGGTGCTTAATGTGAGCGTGGTCGTTTCAGCGCCGCGACTGGCAAGCGCCTGTAACTCCAGGCGTAATTGAACTTCGAAGCGCCCGGCTCGGTCGCAGATCAGACGGTTGTCTAGCCCGTCAACCAGTTCGCGTATCTGTGCGGCGGGCGATGCTTTTTGCAGGTAAAATGCCGGGAAATTTTTATCGCTAAATGTGCTATGGAATATGAAGTCATAACCACTTTCGATCAGCGTGCTATAGAACTGCACAATCTGAATGATGGCCCGCTTGACGGTGAGTTGCTTTACCTCCGACCAGACATCAGGGAGGCCCTCACGCAGCATAACTTTTGACAGACCCAGTAACTCATCTAACCGCGATAATGGCGAGATGATTTCAAACGTTAACTGCTCTTCCTCGGCTTCTCTGTCGTCATCATCGCGCCGCAGATAGCCGACCAGCTTTATATGCGAATGTCCACTGATCGCATTGCCAAATGATTGCACCGTGCCGTTGATGGTTTCGCTCACCCAAAGCGCGCAGAGCGTACCATCCGGGATGCTGGCGAGTGTGGCGTTAGCGAACAGACGCGCCGTTGCCGACCAGCCGCCGCTCAATTCTGCCTCCATACTCTCGACCGTACATTCCAGCGGTGGGTCGCTGCTGTCATGTACGCGCACTGGCACGTACTGCGTCGTCACTTCGCTGTTGCTGCTATCAGTTACGGCGTGCGTGATGATGTATGTTCCGGCCTCAACTTCGAGGGTCGGGTTTGCATCGGTGCTGCTGCTCCCACTTGCGAATAACACGCCGTCGGGCAACGTCCACAGATGCGTAACGCCGCCGCCGCTGTCCGGGTCAACGGTATAAGATGCGCTGCCCGCCATAAGGATAGTCTGCGGCGTGACCGAACCTATCAAGCTAATCTCAGCAGCCGTCAACACCCGATCCCATACCGCCACATGCGCGATATTGCCATCGAAGATGCGTGTGCTGCCATCTCGCGACCCGATATGAGCAATGGCAATATTGCCTGCAAATGAACCGAACCCGGTCTGGTCGCTGCCGACCTGCGCGCCATTGTGGTACAGCCGTAACACGTCGTTAAGGATGTCGATGGTCATCACCAGAAACGTCCAGCCCGTCGGCGAACCAATATCTACGTTTTCAGATACTGCCGTCCCACCCGCCTCGAAAACATATTGCAGCAGGTCATTGGTCGGTATTTTCTCAATGTATATTTCATTGCTGCCATCCACAGCAAAACGAAACGGGTCTCGGCGCACCCCCTCAGTCCAGAAACCCGCATCTGCTACCTTTAGCGGTATTCCAATCGTAACAGCGCCACCCGAAATCGCTGCATCCAGCGCCGTCATGAACCCGGCGGGCAAAGCAACATCATCGCCAGAGCCATCAAACAGGTAACTCGTGCCGTCGCCGTTCCCCTGTTGATTGACCGTTGCGCCAGTGGTCGTGCCATCGTAACCATTGCCACTGCTGTCGGCTGCTGTGCTGCCGCTCTTTTCGTTCAACCGCCAATAAGCAATCGGATTAAGCAATTGCACACTTTCATAATACGGATCAATCTCGCCAAACCAGGGGCCACCGCTACACGCTACAGGCGGCGGGTCGTTACCTTGTGCCACGTATGTAATCTGGTCGGGATCGAAATCGCCGCTGGCCTCGACCAACTTATCACTCAGGCGATACTCTTCATAGACCTTGACGACATCGGTCGCCTGAATGTCGATACTACCGTCGCTGGTTTCCCGGATTGGTAAGTTAACCGCGCTGATTGTTCCGGCGAACCTGACCCGCGTGCGCCCCTTGAGGTCGCCGCCGCTGGTCTCAATGTCTACGCGCATCCCGGCGGTCACATCGGTATGGCTGCCGGACACGTTGGTAATCGTCAGGTTGGCAGCTGGCAGGGTAGGGGCGCTGTCAACAGTCGCCTCCATGACTTGCGCGCCGACGAAGGTTGAAAAGTTGACGATTGCCTTATGGCCCGCCGCGCGCAGGTCTGCGATGCTCCCTGACAGGTCGGGCATTACAGCGCCACCAGATTGGTGAAGCGCAACTGCACGCGGTAGACACCCGTGCGTAGCCGCTCGACTTCGCCACGCGCAGGATCGGGCAGCGTCAGGTTGGCGTTGTAACGGGCAAAGTCGCCCAGGTCTGCGCGGCGTGTGTAGATCGTCATGGCTGCGTTGACCACTGTGCCACTGCTCAAATAAGTGTCCAGCGCGTACTGCCATCCCAATTCCGCCAGCGCCACATTCCAGATATGCGTGATAATACCGTCGCCGCGTTCTTTGCCGGAAAGCGCCAGCGTGCGTACCGGAAAGGCGTTGACAGGCTGTGATTGCACGATGACCTGATAGAGCTTACCCCCGGCCACTTTGCGATTGTTTGGCTTCACGTCATCTTCGAAGTTGACCAGCGAGGCCAGCGCGACGCTGCTACCTGCCGCCCAGCGATAATCTTGGAAGGGCATTAGAACGGCCTCCCGCCGCGAAATGTTCGCTCGATCCGGTCGTCGATTTGACTGTTCAGACTGCTACTGCCCGCGCCCCCGGCTGCGCCCGCCAGTGCGCCCAGCGCGCCCAATGCTCCCGCTACGAATTGCTGGATGCTGCGAACGCCGCTGACCGCGAACTGGGCCATGATTGCAGTCTCTGCTTGCATCTGCTGTTGGCGGATGGCAATCTGAGTTTGCGCCGCCTGGATAGCAAGTTGGGCTTGCCGCTGCGCCGCTTGTGCCATTGTCCGTAGCGCGTTGGCGTTACCTTGGCGAATGATGCGTAGGCGCTCCACCTCTGCCCGGCGCTGCTGTTCTGAGGCGCGGGAGGCGGCTTGCTGGGCATCGTCTTCGCTATCGTCACGTTGCTGGCGCGCCATTAAATTTGCCAGGGCGTCACGTTCGCCAATGCTGTTGAGGTTGGCGCGATTGAACGTTCGCATCAGTCGCCGCTGGGCGTCCTGTAGGGTTTCCTGGATGCGTAACCGGGCTTCTGCCCCGGCGATGGCTGCCGTTTCCAGCGCCTGTTCAAACTTGATTGCCGCCTCAGCGCGCTTGGCTGCCAATGCGGATGCTATCTGCGCCAGCTTCGCGCTGGCGGCTTGCTGGATTTGTACAATCTGCTGCTGTAGCTTTGCGAACTTCTCGGCAGCGGCTTGGAAGATGTTGAAGCTCTGTTCAGCCTGTTTAGCGGCTTCGGCTTCGCGCGCGGCTTGGTTGCGCCGGGCAAGGTCGCGCTTTTGCTGGGCGTGTAGGACGGCTTCGGTTTCTTCCTCGCGCTGTCTGCGTAATATTGCGATGCTGTTGGTTGAGAGTTTAATCGCATCGCGCTCCGCTGCTCGCGCTTCCAGGTCTGCTCCACGCGCTACGGTTAACTGGTCTATAATATCCTGGTCAACAGCATTGCCAAATAAATCCTTGCCCGTTGCCAAAATACTTTGGGCAAATGCCACAGCTTCATCGTTACTCTCGAATGCATCACCAAGCATGTCTTGCACTGCCGCTTTGAACTCCGGGCCAAGTTCGCTAAAGTCATGCGAAACATCTCTGGCGGCTCTAGCCTGAGCTTCGAGGGCTTCAGTTAAAACGTTTTGCTCAACCGTCAGTTTGCTGGTTGCCTCAGAGGTTCTATCAAATTCAGCTTGTAGCGCGTCTAACGTGCTATCCGATATATTGACCGCATCGGATAACCGGACAATGCCCTCGCCCAAAAACCCCAGCGATTCGGTTTGGCGCTCTGACGCCTTTAATGCTTCCTCTGCTCGTGTTCGTTGCGCCTCGGATATTTCTTGCTCAATGGCTATTTCTTGCAAACGATCCTGAATTTGTTCTGATGTTTGCGTCCTGATGATCCGGGCGAATTCGTTTCTTGCTTCCAGTTCTTCCGCCAATGCCTGTTTAGCTTTTGCCGTCGCTCTGGACGCCAGAGCGTAAGCCGCCGCCAGCGCAACCGTCGCACCGATAAGTCCCAACCCGGCCCCGCCAATAGAATTCTTTAGCGAATCGAACGCCAGCTTCATGTCTTTACCGAGCGCCTGTTTAAGCTGGCCTACGGCTTCGATAGTAGCCGGAAGCTCAGAAAAAGTAGCAATCGCTCGATCAGCTTGTGTGAAGCCCGCCGCCCCTAATCCGCCGCCAATTGCGCGACCGGCCGTCTCGACGTCGCCAATTCCGCCGATGTCGGCTCGCAAACTGCCCCCGCCCGCAACCCCTGAAAGCTTCCGTTGCCGCGCGGCTTGGTCGAGGCTACTATCTAATTTATCAGCGGCATCCGACGCCTGCAACATTTCTCGGCGCAATTCGTCGAACTCATTGGAGAGCCGCGACACCCCAGTTTTCTGCTCGGCATTGGTTCGGTTCAACTGGTTGGCGACGCGGGCGCTTTCGATTTCCGCGCGCGCGAACTGATCGACGGATTTGCGTAGATCGCCAAAACCGCGTAAGGTTTTACGCAAGCTATTTCTATCGACCTCAGCTATAAAGGCCAACGTCGATGCTCTTTTAGTTGAGGCCGATGATCCAAGTGCCATACTGTCTCCAAATACAAAATGCCCCGCGAAGCGAGGCACTGATATACGTTGTTTAACCTATGTGCTATGGTCGGCTTTGCATATACTCCGTATAGCCGCCCGCCGCTTGACAGGCGTCCCAGACGCTTTCAGGCAGGTTCAAACACGCAATGTCATCATCAAAATCCCGAACAGCGCGCAGGGCGACAAAAGACAAAGCGCCGCCCGCTATGAGTATCAGCACGACTAAACCCCCGATGAGCTTCAAGCGCCGATTGCGCCTGTGCTTGCCCTCAATTTTGTCGAGCCGCCACAGCCATTCTTGCGCCTTGAGGTGGTCAATATCTTCCAAAATTAACCGGGCTTCCCCATATCGCTTCGCGGCAATCAATTGCCGCACGTTTGTAAAGCGTTCCTTCGACACCACTACAACTCCTGCCACCCCTTCACGTCACCACCCGGCTCATCGAACAACGCACCGTTATCATTGTCGCCCATATCATTCAACGTGGCAAACCACCAGTTGAAGCGCGTATTCACATAGCCCCAGTCCTCTATCACCAGCGACGGGTCTTGGTCGGAATAGCCGCCCGCCTCCGGGTAGTTGCCATGCAACCGATGCTCCTGCCATGTCGCGCAGATATGATACGCCGGGTTGTTCAAGCCTTCGTCGCTGGCATCATCGTCTTCCACGTCATCGCTCTTACCCAGTTCGGCCAGCGCCGCCGCGCGCGCGAAGTCCTCGATGAACTGGCGTTGCTCTTCTCGCTTCTCGCTTACCCGGCGGCTCAGTCGTTTTTTTCCGGCACGATCTCAGCGGGCAGCAGGTCAGGATCGTTGAGCGATTTATCGACTTCATATAAAGCCGTTTCTAGCTCGTCGTATAATCCGCCGTCGAGGTCAAGAAACTTCTCGAAACTGGCGAGTAGGATTTCCTCATTATCAGTGATGGCGGGTAGTGTGAAGCCCCAATCACCATCGGCCTGGCCCTGTACAATAAGCCGGGCGAACAACCGCTTGCCTGCGAAGTCTTCGGTATAATCGAGGTCTATTCCCAGCTTGCCCACGACGCTGTTGACCATCAGCCTGTCGCGCACCGTGCCACGCCGCAGCGTGAACGTCGCGCCGTTCCATTCGATTTGTTTACTCAGCATATCTTACCTCTATGGATTGAATTCGTAGACAACCTGTAAGTACGTGCCCGCCGCAAGCGCGCCCGCAACCAGCGTAATGGTATTGCCGGATAGCGTGAACTCAGTCGTCACGCCCAGCAGTTGGCCGTTGCCCTGATGCACGATGATCTTGCCGACGCTCACGGGCGTCTTTTCTAATATGAAAGCGTCAACAACGCCGTCACCAATGAACGTCTGCATGGTGATCGGGTTATCGCTGGTGAATGGGATGATCGGTGCGCCGGTCGTTCCCAGATCGCCGTCGGCAATCGTCACGCCCCAGGGCTGCTTACTGGCAACCTGTGTATTAACTTGATAGCGATTGACGGCGGCGGTGCGTTCGCTGAACTCTTCACGTCCGAGCGGGATGACTGATGCCACAGGGATGATGTCGCCTACCCAAGCCTTGATGCCCTTAACACCCACATCTTGCTTTTTGGCCTTGCCCTGAATAATCAGGCAAATGTCCGGGTAAACGGGGTTGTCTGGCTGGGCGACGCCGAGCCGCAAGTCCTGCAACGATTGAACTAATGTGCCTTGCATGTCCGCCTGGATGTCCAGGTCGAATACCGCGTTTTCGATGATGAATGAAGGCGTCTCGCCGGGGCCGAACTCGATACTTCCAATCGGCCCATCGTCGCCGGAAATGGGAACGTCTTCCGGTTCGCCGGGGCCGGGGTTGGCCCGCTTGATACCCTTCAACTGCTTCATTCCTGATCCAGCGTCGCCTTGTGCCAGCGTGCCGGTTGTGCTGCCCTTTAGTCTGCCCGCCGTGTCGTAGATGCCATAATAGGCTAACTGAGTTCCGGCGGCGATGTTGCTACGTGAACCTGACATAGCTCGTTACCTCGCTAATTGAATGCTTGTGTGATTTCTTCTTCGAATACGCAGGTCAGCACAAATTCCGTGCCGACCTGTTGCGCCGAAATTCCGGCGTCGGTAAAGATACGAAAGCCCGTGCTGTTCGCTATTCGGGCCTCCGTTAGATGGATCATGGCAGTGTCATAACTGCCGCTGGTTGTCTGTAGTAGTGCTCGTGAATTGAAGTAATTGATGACCTGCGGAATGTAGAGTTGGAGCTTGCTTTCGTTCTCGCCTTCATAATCGGCGGTCAGATGCTCGATGACCAGCCGCATGATGACTTGATAGGTGTACACGTCAAACTCTTCGCTGTCAGCGCCAACGTCAACGCCACCGATGCGATTGGTGAAATAAGGGAACGCCTCTTGGAAGTGATAGAAGTATTCAACGGCGTCGGCGTTGTCTACTTCCGCCAACGCTTCCAGAGCTTCCACTTCCAGATCGCGAACCCGTAAGAGTAGTTCCTGCGCGTTGATGGTCATTCGTATGCAAGCTCCATCATGATATGGCGGAACTCCGCCAGCAGATCGGACGGGAAGTTCACCACGCCCAGATCACTCACTGTCGAACTCTCATAAGCGCCACGCCGTGCGTACAGGAACGCCGCTTGCCGTGCCACAGCCCGGCGCACTGGCTCATGCACCCTGAACACTTCAACGGCTATAGCAGAGGCGTGTGCTGCCGCTGTCGTGCCGTTGACGCCCCGAATGACCGTTGCTGTGTTGAGCAACGTATCAGTTGCGGTCACTTCCAGGTATTCATCTTCGATGCGTAGCAGCGACCCGCGCGAGATGCGCGGCGTGAAGCCCCAACCGTCCACGCCGTCTATATCGGTTCCAACGGTCAGCGTCGTGGCCGTATCAGTGAGCGGGGTATCGCCAACAATCTCCACACTATCCCAGGCGTTAGCCCAGTCGGGATGGTAGCCCCAGAAGCCGCCGATTGTGACCAGTACCGGGTCGTCATTATTGCAATACTGATACCAGTGATTGCCGGAACTCATCAGGCGAATGGCTTTGAAGGGCCTGTCCGGGGAGCGCCGCCATGCCTCGACGGTTGTGCCAACGGTCAGCGTAGTTGTGCCGACCACGACGCTGGATAGCGCCAGCAAAGGCTGGTCGAAATGGAACAGGCGTAGCCAGCTATCGACACGCGCAGGCTCTACCAGCCAGGCGCGCGTCTCTGAGTAGGGCGCAAAAAATGGCCTGCGCGAACGGAACATCGCATCGGCCCGCCGTGATGCTATTCGCACCTTATCAGCAAGGGCCGCATCATCGGTTGTGGTGCTGGCTTTGATCTCACTTTTAGCGTCGGCTAATGTCGCGTACCACGTCATGCGAATGTCCCCGGTCTCGCTTCTAAAATGTCAAACCATGCCTGAATAACCTGATCTTCAAACTTGGCACTGTGCCGCGCCCAGACCTCGCGCGCGTCGGGCCACTGCGGGAACATCGGCTGGCGCACGGTGAACAGCGTCGCATTCACGCCCGCGCTGACAATGGCCCCGGTGACGAACCCGGCATAGGGTACGTCGTTATCCAGCGTGATAGTAATGCTGTCTCGGCTGATGACTGTGACTAGCTTCCAGCCGCCGCGTAGTTTCCCCGTGCGGCGATAGGGCAGATTGTTAGCCTTACGCAATTTCGCCATCACAAAGCGGCGCTGCTTATCGCTACGCCATTTGAGCGGGTAGCGCGGGCTGGATGGGTTGCGCTGTAATTCGGCAACCGCGCCATGCGGTAGGCTTTTCTTGATGAACGTCTGCATGGTCTTGGGCGCGGCTTTGATAGCATCCTGAACCGCGTCCACAACGTCGCTGTCGAATTCGAAGCCTAAATTAATCGGCACGCTCATAAATGATTGCCTCCAGTGTGGCGGTGTAGCAGCATGGCCGCGCCCGCTATCGCGCCGACTTCCAACACATACGGCACGTCAAAGTGCCAGAGTGCGAACGCCCCGGCAGCAGCCCACACGCTCATACAATAGATGCACGTCATCAGGGCTTCGTCGTTGTCGCCGGATACGCGCGCGCGCAACCTGGCTATTAAAGCAAAAGGCCCGGCTTCCTGTGTCAGAAGTCGAGCCGTGCGCCATGTGGCGAGAGATAATACAATGAGGTCAAACTCGGACACGCTCAACCCTCGGCAGCAATTCAGTCAACAATTCCCGCACCCGCGCATCAAACGAATGCCGCTCATGCACAAAGCGCAATCCCTCACGGGCAAGCGCCTCGCGCTTATCAGTGCGCGTCTTGGCAAGCCAGTAGCGCAGTTTCTTTTTGAGGTCGGCGCTATCAGTCCAGGCCACATAATGCACGCCGTCTTGTAGCCCGGTCAACTCTTCCAGCCCGTCGATATGCTGGTGCAATAGCAGCACACCGCCCGCTAGCGCCTCGAATAAACGGTTAGACACGAACCCGCGTTCATCAGGATACAGGTTGTCGCCGATGGCAATCTTGGCATTGCGGTAGATGGCCCGCCCGGTGGCGAAGTCGTAGAGCGACTGCCCAGCCGGGTTATCCCAACCGGAGCCATAGAACCCCACATCGAACTTACTCAACGTAGCTTCCAGCACCTTGCGGTTGTCGTCGTAGGCGTTGGCTAAGAACACCACGTCATGCCCGCGCATAACGGGCATGTCAGGTTCGTCTACAGGCTCGAAACCAATCTGCCAGTAAGCAGCCGGGATGCCTTCCTGCTCGTAAAGTTCCAGCACATTTGCGTTGACCGTCAACTGCAAATCGAAGTGCCTGAGCACCGATAGCATATTCTTACTGGTCAAGCCATCCGGCCACACGTCGCCATTCCAGTTGACCGCTACCATGTCCGGTTTGGCCTCGCGCATCTGGCGGATGTAGGCTTGCGGCAGGGCAGTCGGGTCTTGGATTTGCGCCAGCAGCAAATGCGGCTGAAACACCTCGACGATATGCGGCGGGTCAAAATGGTGGTTGAGGTAATCGACCTCGTATACCAGTCCAACGCGCTTCAAGGCATCGCGCAGCCCGCGCTTGGTGCGCTGCTGGATGTCATGGCCCGGCTCGTAAATCGGCAGGTAGAGCACGCGCAACCGTTCGCTCTGCGGGTTATCCACGTCGCGCCGTTCGGCTATCTGCGGCCCGGTAGGAAAGCGGCGGTAGTATGCGCCGGGGTTCTGGTCTTCGCGCTTCTGGTTCATCGAGCGTAATTCGTCGCGGGCGATGTTATCGCTGACATTACATCCGGCCACGATCTCGACGGTGTAGCCAATCTCCCAAATCTTCGCACTCAGATAATTGTCGCCGCCGTAGGTATGGCCGTCGAAGTCAGGATCGCCAGCACCCCACCAGCCTACCATGTCGCCCAGCCATTTACGGAACAATCCGACCTGTGCGTAAAGCACCGAACGGTTGCGGCCATTTGTATCAGTGGCCGCCATTTCCAGCGCCTTGTATTCCGCCGACACGCGCATGTTAGGTACGGGGCGGTTATCCTGGTAGGCCACCGCGCCACAATGCGGGTTACGTTCCAGATGCACGATAGCGGGCACAATGCTGTTGTGCGTGAACACTACGTCATCATTTGCCAGCAGCACGTATTCTCCACGCGCCGCCGCTGCGCCATCACAGAAGGCTTTGATCGCGCCGTGTAGCCCGCCATGTTCGATGAGCCGCACGTCCGGCTGCTGGCGTAACATCTCCAGCGTGCCGTCTGTCGAGCCGCCATCGACGATGACGAACTCGTAATCCATGCCGCGCGGGATGTGCATCCGCGCGCTGGTCATCATGGCTTGCAGGTGGCCGAGTCTATTAAAAGTGCCGCTGACGATGGATATGAGTGTCATACTAAATACACCCCGCCCTCAGTCTGTCGGTAGCCCTGTAGCTGTTCTTGTAGTCTCAGGTTCTGGCTCTCCAATCCCACGTTCGTCTTGTGCAGGCTGTCGCTCATCTGTCTTAAGTGCGCGACTTCCTTTTCGAGTTGCTTTATTCTTTGCACTAGATCGTTTTGGCTTTTGGACTTTTGCATCTGTAACCTGTGCTTGTTTGACTTGCTCATCTTGCCTCCACATTGCAAAGCCCATGCCGACCTGTGTCGCGCCTAACGATGGCGCGGGATCGAGCGGGTAGTAGCGCACGCCTTGCGCGCCGGATTGTTCGATGCCCGCCTTTACCAGATGCCCGATAGCCGGATGTACCGCATCGTGACTGATGATTGCGCCGCCAGTTACAACGTGCTTGCGCGCCCATTGCCATACGGCGGCAACCGTCGCGGTGGTGTGGTCGCTGTCCTCGTAAACGAAGTCATAAACGATGTTGTCCTGTTCAATCCAGTCACCGACCATCGCCCGTTCCAGCGTCCAAAATTCTTGCAATTCGTCGGGTACATAACGCCCGGCCCAGTCGTACTGGTCAACACATTGCAGGAAGCCTGAGCCGTTGGCTTTCAATGCCGCGCTGATATGCGTTGCACTACAGCCATCCGCCGTACCCAGTTCCAGCACCCGCAGTGGCTTCAACGCCCGTACTAACGCATAGAGTGTTTGGCCTTCAACCGTCCACACGCTTCCGCTAACCCAAGAGCCTTTACCTTCATCCCAGCCATCGTGCGGGTCTTCTGCGGCATAGGCGATAAGCTCGTCAGCGTTCAGATCAAACTGTTGCGCGATGGCTCGTAGTGCGTCATTGAGTTGCATGTTCCATCCTCGCTATATATTCCACCACAGTCTGCGCTCTGGCATCCCACGTATGCGGGCGTACCCATTGCATTGCATCGGCTATCCAGCCCTTAGCGCGCTCCGGGTCGCTCAATATGTACTCCGCATATTTCACCACTTCGAGCGACTTATCCTGCGGGAAGATCACAAAGCCTTGCGGTCTAAGCAATCTGTAATCCAGCACCGGATTGCTCAACACCACGCAACCCATCGCCGCCGTTTCAAAGCAGCGCATCATGCCCGATTGCTGTTCGTTACTGACCAGTCCGATACGGCTGTTATGATAGGCCGCTACATAGTCCTCATAATACAGTTGCACGTCGGCAAACACTTTCAGGCCCGCGTCTTCCAGCGCCGTGATGAGCGCCCGGCGGTGTGGCCCGATAGTGCCCACCATGCACACATCATACTCTCGCTCTTCGTAAGGTATCGCGCTCGGCGTGTGCAGCGTCGGATCGTAAGCGTTTGGCAGCCAGGTCATATCGTCGCCAGTTACCGGCCACTCCGGGCCGTAATGGGCTGCTACGAAGTAATGTTGCATCGTCGGCATGGTCATATTACAGACCGCGTTGCAGGTGCAGTACACCGCGTGCGGTACGTTCGGATAGCCGCTCACCCAGGGCTTATGTGCCGTGTCCATGTACAGCACCAGATCGGGTGTCCAGTCAGGCCATTGGCCGTTCTCATAATAGGCGTCCGGTTGCCAGTAATGGCGTTCGTCAATATACGGCCAATGGCTCGGCCCGCCAATGTGTCGCACGTCTACGCCGATGCGCTTGAAGGCTTCGGTCATCCAGCGTCCGCTGCATACTGGGTGGTGCGTCGTGGCGATGAGTACCTTCACCGCCGATACACCGTAAAGCCCAGCGGCGACGGGTCTACTACATACGTCGGCACAGCTTGCCCGATACCCTTGAAGATGCCCGCCGCAATGAAATCTCGCACGCCTTCCACCGCTGCATCATGTGAAACGATAACGCCTGTTAATGTTAACAGCATGTCCAGCCGCTCATAAATCGTATGCACCTGGAATTCGCTGTGCGCGCCATCTTCAAATATGAATTCAAAGCCCTCTATATGAGTGCGCCTGATATAGTCGTCAATGTCGGCAATCTCTATCGTGACATACGAGCGTAGGTTCTCAGGAATATCGCGCCCGGCAAATGGGTTAATGTCCACACATGTCAGATGCCCGCGCCCGTTATCCGCCAAAGCCTGCGCTATGTGCGTTGCGCTGCCGCCCATGTGTGTGCCCATTTCAAGCACGCGGCCAGGGCGCAAGGCACGAACCAGAGCGTAGAGCACCAGGCACTCCTCGCGGTAATCCATGCTGCCACGCGGTTGGTTGTCCATTCGCGCAAACAGGTTAAGCTGGTCGCCGGATAGGTCAAGCTGCCCGGCGATTGCTTCCAGGGTGTCGGATAGGTTCATGTGATAATCTTCACCCCGTAGTAAGGATGCTCTTGCATCCAATCCGGCATCCATTCCAGCGGCTCGATTACCTCAGTGTTCCAGGTATTCTGCCCGCAGGGGTGCGTGTCCTGCTGGCGGTTGGCTATGAATATCTCGCTGTACCAGTCAACGTCCCTGCGGAATTCGTCGCGGTGGCCGTGTATCGCCATCTTGTAGGCGATGATGCGTTCGCTCTGGGCATAGCCGAAATGTGCTATAACGTCGCGCTCATGGCGGCTGGCTACGGTGCTGTCGCCTTCCGGCACACGCGGGTTAATGATGCGGGTCGGGTAGGCGCTGTCATGCAGGATGGCTTTGTCGAATGCGCGCCACAGGTGGATCATGGGCACGCGCCAGTTGCGTACCGTGTCGTCTGCCATCGCCGTCGCCAGTGCGTGTGCGGGTAGCCCGGTGTTCCAGACCTCATCAGCGTCCACAACCAGGATCAAATCAGCGTCCGGCACGAGTTGGTAAATCATGTCGCGGTGTTCGCCTTCATGGTGATACTGCCCATCGTGCCAGCGCAGTTTCGCGCCCGCCGCTTCCAGAGCCAGCGAGTACAGGAACTCGCGCGGGTCGGGGCAGGTCGCCCCGTTGTTCTTGCCATGCGAGGGCGTCGGCGTGTAGAGTATCCAGAATTCATCCACCACGTCGATGACGCTGCGGATGGCATAGGCCAGGAATTCGCGCCCGTAGTGCAGTGAACAGTACGCTATAGTCTTCAAACCGCCGCCTCCACATTCGCCCGGAACGTCCGCTCCACACACAGCAACTGGTGCAGCGCCCGCCCGAAATCCTCCAAAATGCGCGCCTCGTTTCGCAATGTCCACATCCGCACGAACTGCGGTAGGAGCTCATAATTACACATCAGCAGATTTGAGTTCCCGAAGATGCCCCGGTCGATCAGCGTCTCTGTGATGAGTGGCAACCCGTAGGCCGCCGCCAGTGCCCAGCGTTGCGGCGCTATCGTCTGGATGCCGTCGTGCTGGTGGATGTGCAGCATGGCCCGCGACGCCCGTAGGATGTCGTGGCGCTCCTGCCCCCAGCCATTCGGCGCTATCCGCACGCCTGTATCCTTGATGCGGTTGACCACGTTGTTGCGGCGGTACGGCCCCAGATAGGCCATCACAGCCGCGTCGTAGACCGTGCCGTTGGCGTTCTCAGTATAGCCCTCTGCCAGCCCTTTGTGACTGCCCAGCGGCACGTACTCAGCGCCTATTGCTTCGGCGTACCATTTGTCACTCGCCCAGATGCGCGCCACGCCCGCCACATGCAGGCCCGTGTGGTCTGCGCCGTTGTTCGTGTCCAGTCGCCATTCCAAATCCCACAGGATGATCTCAGCGCGCGGGTCTTGCCAGCCTGCATTCCACTCGCCATTGAGCGGCGTGACGATGTACGTGTTCTCGCTGTCCGGCTCGATCTGGTCAACGTAGATACACGGGAAGCCGGATAGCTCGACCAATCGCCAGAAGTCTACATAGCTATCGTAGGTGTGGCGCGTGCGGCAGAAGATCGGGTCAGGCATTCAACCCCTCCATCCCCAAGCGCATCACAGCCGCAACGTCCGGCTGTACATCCGCCGGGCGCACCTTCTCAAGCTCCGGCTCACCGAACATCATGGCGGCCACTTCATCAGTGCTGTGCAACTCCACCTCGCCGCCGCCGTTGGTGTGGTTGTTCGCGTTGACAATCGGCTCCACACGCGGCTCTACGTATCGCTGCCATAGGTTCGGGCTGATGTCTACATCGGCGACATGCACCCAC
>Ga0209976_10001293_pt1 | contig 14867 bp, 17 predicted proteins | sample SumtaG_FD_182806 | JGI IMG/M metagenome (GOLD analysis project Ga0209976, IMG submission 182806) | Deep subsurface microbial communities from Indian Ocean to uncover new lineages of life (NeLLi) - Sumatra_00157 metaG (SPAdes) (version 2) | ecosystem: Environmental > Aquatic > Marine > Oceanic >...
AACACTTCTAACTGACCAGCAATAGCTCTAGCACCAAACAAAGTTCTAAATGCCATTTGTCTTTGTTCTTCTGATGCACCCTCTAATGCTTTACTAATCTCATCAACTAATCGAATATATGGTTTTATTTTACCACTTTGATCAGCAATATCAATGGATAGAGCTTGGAATAATCTTCGAATTTTTGAAGACGGTGCAGCTAAATTAAGTAGTGAACGCCTCAATGTAGTCCCCGACCGAGTACCCTTGATACCAACATTGGCCATTAACTGAATTGCCACTGAAGTTTCTTCTAGTGTATTATTTGTAGATCGTGCTACTCCTGCAACTAAACTAAGTGTTTCACCCATTTGCAAAAATGTCATATTACTGGAAATTACAGCATGAGCAAGAACATCAGTTACGTGTTCTGCTTCAGTAGTTGCTAATTTGAAACCTTTTAATGTATCAACCATAATTTCAGCAGCTTGAGCAGCACTGATAGTTGCTGCTTTAGATAATGTAATGGTAGCATTGAAAGTTTGTAATTGCTCTCTAACAGTTAATCCAGCAGAACCCAGAAAATAGAATGCATTTGCAGCATCTGTAGCTGCAACATTTAATTTAATTGACATTTCTTCAGCCATATCAGACATGACTTGGAACTGGCTAGCATTGGCATCACTAACAGCAGTAGCTTTCCTCATTGCTAACTCAAAGTCACCATAAGCTTTAACACTAGCCACTACACCACCCAATATAACAGCACCAGTAACGGTTGCTACCATACCCATTTGACGTAAGCCAGATATCATTCGTTGTTGTTGAGCTATCTGTTGACGAGTTACTCTTAACTCTTGTTGTTTATGTCTGAGATTAGCTCGGGCATTTCGTTCTTGTGCTCTAGTCATAGTACGTTCGGCGTTCATTTTCCGAAGCCACTCAGTTTTACCTCGGTTACGGTTTTGGATATCCATCCGAGAAAGGACATTTTTAGTCCTTAATCTAGCAGCTTCAAGGTCTGCATTAAGCTTACCAAGATTAATTTGAATTTCAACTTCAGCAGTCATTAGAGTAAATGCAGCCATTACTTAGATCCTTTTTCTTTCTCTTTATGTATAGCTCTGCATATTCTACTACACTCTAATAGTTGATTTAACATTTCTAATTGATTAGGAATTTTATACATATCCAATACAGTTTTTATTGCCGAAATATTTAAATCTCCATTATCAACTGTTTGACCACATACTTGAGTATATATTTTGACTAATAATTGATTTTCGGGCATTAAGTCTATGAGACAAGTTTCACAAGGCGGATCACCATGTCTCCCTGACTCATAAACTTTAATGCATCGATCACAGGTTAATCCACCGAGTCGCCACTTGAAGAAGTCGGTAAGTTTTTTACCCGGGCAGCCTCAATTATAGATGTCTCGTCACCCATCTCTAGAATTTTGTCCAAAACAAATCTAGCAAATATTGTAACTTTAGTCATCATAATTAAGATATTAACTGGAGTACATTCAAGTTGTTTTCCATCTAGTTCAATATTATTCCAGCCCATAATCCACTTTGGGTACATTAACTTATTTCTAAGTTTAGTATCAACTTTACGAGATTCTAACATAAGCCCACGATGAGGTTTCTGAGTAACTTTTGTTACTTGTCGATCAATATCATCTTCTTCCAGAGGTGTAAGTAATCTTAACTGTACTCCACCCATTGACGGATCATTATCATCAAAATTAAACCAAGTACCTTTGTCATTACTAGCAAAATCAACCATCTTTAATTCCTTTCACTTTTAAAAATAATATTTACAATTATGCTTGTCCTAGAATATCGCTGTAGAACGTATCACTTAGTATTGAACCAGTTCCAACTTGGCTATTATCTTGATTACCAACTGCTACTGCTTGATAGAAAAGAACACCAGTTCCACCTAGTGCATTAAGTAAATCAGATTGCCATATCCCAAACATGCTTAGATCACTGCTACCTGAGAATACTTCAGTCTCACTATTTAGAACATTCTTATCAGTACCATATCTGAACTTAAGATCCATACAAGAATTTAAACTAGGATCACCCATAGATAGCAATTTACCTACAAAGATTCCATCAGATATACGAGCATCCTGAACTCTACCAAGAGTTTGTACAACTACATCTTGAGCAGCATCTACTAAGATAAGTGCCCCAGTAACTTTAGCTGTAAATTCCATTGTCCCAACACCAGCAGTATCAAATGATACATTAGTTGGACTCTTAGTAATTGTTACATAACTACCAGGAGTAGTTTCAGTTTGTAGAAGCGAGTCATCAGGGAAATAATAACTAGAAGCATCTACGTATAATCTAAAATCTCTTAACTCTGAGCCAGCATTAAATGCATCTTTGATTGCTTGCTGACCAGTTACATCATTTAGTCTAAAATCACCAGTAACAGTAATCTCACCACCAGCTATCATTAATGGTGTATCAATCTTGTAACCCTCAGTGTTAAAGTGTGTAGATTCATGCATATCACGAGATTCACCTGTATAAGTATAACTCGATGCACCGAGGATTTGATTACCACTAGAAATTTCGACTTTTGCGAGATATCCCGCTTTTGAGTCGCCCATTTTTATTAACTCCAATTTTTTTAATTGTCAACAATTATTTATAGCTGTCGCTAATCCTATCAGCTGTCGCTGTTTAATTTTTTTCTAATTCAATCTTATAACTAACCATATAAATCCAAACTTTTTCGTCTGTTTCACTCTTAGTTTTAATAGAAACTGTACGCCGTAATGAGATAGTAGTATAATTTGTCAATGATAACTTATTATCATCATACACAGCTTTAAGCTTGTCGAATAAATCATTTAAGGTTGAAGATGAACTAGCTCTTGTATAAATTTTGAACTGGATTAAAAGAGTTTCTTTTTCATGAGAGAATGTATTACTCTTTAATCCAGTAGGAAGCTCAAAAACAATTCGTGGATAGGCTGCACTACTAGGGGCTTCGACATTATGCAAACCGCCAGGAGCAGCAGCTACTATTGCAGCATTTCCTTTAAATGCTAAAATAATTGCGGTTTCTAACTCGGTCATAATTTCCAACCTTTAAATGCTTCTTCTAAATCTTGGGTAACGGATATTAGTGCAGGCCTAAGGAACGGTTGAGCAGGTCCACGTCCAGTACCAGTTTCTACCCAATATGCATATGATACATTTTTACCACTATGAGACTTAGCATCTGCAATAATCTTTACTCGTGTCTTTAATACTTCTGCATGAATACTATCTATTAAATCACGAGTTCTAAATGGACATAATGCTTGAGCTCTTTCAACAACTTTTTCGCCAAGCATTTTCAATCTAGACTTTGTTCGGTTTTCTATAAAAGATATTAATTGTCCAGATCGATTATTTGTAATTCTAGATCCCATTATTTAATTACCTCAATATCTAATTCTAAATGGTGTAAAGCTCCACTACCTAATTCAGTTTTCCGATTGATTGTTTGAACATCAAAGAGATCACTAGTAGTTTCACCATAAAGAGTAATCCACACTAAATCTGAAGTTGTTATACTAATGTCATCGCAATAAGCTCTATGAGTAGCTTGAACACTCATTTTATCATTAATGATTATCTCTTTGGCATTTAACTGTCTCATATGACAAGAAACATCACTTAAAGATCCCACTGTATTATATGTTTCTGTAAATCCACCAATTCCATCAGAGATTGATGTTTTACGAGACACTGCTAATCGATGGGGGTATTCCATTATTTTCCCAACTCTGTATTAATGTCTTTTACATTAAAGAATCTACCACCAGTACCACCAGGTGTATTAATTAAGTGATCAAACCCATCAAAAATAGCACTAAGATTAATTTTACCATGTAAAGTTTCATCATCACCAATATCTTGCCTAATCACAGCACCAGGGTTTTCCATCATTTGTTTAATTAATATTGCAGCTGGTCTTTTTAGCCCAACTGGAAAATCATCGTTATAAGTTGTATTAAAATAACTATTAATAGTATCATCAACAATAGGAAGCATATCAGAAATATATCGAACTTCTTTATCAAAGTCGATTCGTAGAATAACCTGTATTTCACTAATTGTTGCTACTGCCATCAGTTTGTTCCTTGCTATGATTAAATATATACTGAGCAAAATGTTCAGCCGTATAGTTATTTTCGGCTAATTTTCTGCCATTGTCAGCAATGAATTGATAAAATGGAATGTCTTGTAAAAATGATTTAGTAGCCTTATCAAAATTATGTCTATTTACATAAATACAGTGTTCATTATCTTTAAATCCCATACGCTCATAATCTTTATTTTGTTGAGCAAAACAAAGACAACCAGCTAATGGTATTTCTAGATATTTTGGAACTACATACCAATCAGTTAATGCTACAGCAGCTGCAAATCTATTTAACATTAGATGAAATGAATTACCCCTATACATATGAGGGCTGTGGAGGCAGTGAGACACAAGAGATAATTGGGGCCGTTGATGAGCCCATGCTCGAAAGGCATAAGGTCGAAATCCTTCCCACCCCTCCCATGTATGGCCGTTTGCAAGTATTTTATGATGGCGTTTGATCAGTAGTTTACTACTACCCGAAATTGTAGATAGTCTCTTAGGAGCAACTGGAAACCATACAAACATTAATTCAGCATCTTCTCCTAGAGATGGTGCAATGAACTTATTATACCCATCCGTGTATGGACATATAATGAAATTAATGCCACGTTGCAAAGCACGGACAATTCGCTCTTGTGCCCCTAGCTTATGAACTAGTGTACCATCTTTATATTGTCCTCTAACATCTGGTTGATGTGGGTCATTAAAATAAGTATACTTAATAGATTTATGAAATTTAAGATCTTCGATTTCGATATGGTGGCTACTATGGATATCATATATAATGATAATATCTGCATCTATATCATCGCTATGACAGCTCTCAGTAACATGCTGTACATTCTCCCATTCATTATGTTCGATCAATGCATCGAACATATGACGATAGGTTTGAGAATAGGATTCTGTACTAAGTTTATGATCATCTCTATTATATACTATTGCTAATTTCACCCTATTTACCCTTCCAAGCTAAACCAACTGTAGGACCATATCCTCTTCTTTTCTCTGGAGGACCATATATGTATTTCTCATGAGGAATATCTGCAAACGAACCATCTAATTTTTTATAAGTGTAAATAAATTCTGGATTATCGGTATAGAATTTTTCAACACCTTTCCATTGATCCATATATTGTCTACCGATACATCGTTGACTGTTATAAAATACACAGCACATATCATGTATAGCGACTAGTTTTACTTGTGGAAAGCTTAAACACTTTTGTGCAAGTTCAACACCTATTCTATTTTTAGGGCCATCAATAAATACTGCAATAGTTCCATTAGTAATCTGGCTAATCATTTTGGGAATATACAAAACTGAATTAGCCTCAACTAAAGTTACATGATCTCGATATGATAATAATCGAATTGCTGCCTTAGGTAATATCTTTACATCAATAGCAGTTACTGGATTGATATTTAAAAATGTTCTTTTAGTAAAATACTTACACCAAATCTCAGTAGAACCACCATTACATATACCTGATTCAATTACCAGATCAACTTTAAAATAGTCTGCTAATGCACAAAAAGCAAAGGCCTCACTATTTAAAATACCCCTACTAATCTTTTCATTTGGCATTACTTTTTTCTGAAACTTAGTTTCATAAACTTGAAATATTTTATTTACTGGAATCATATGGTACCCCATTCATTGGTTGTTTATTATTTAAGACTGCAATACAATCATCTAAAGCTCCGATTTCCATTTTATGTCGAGCAGTAAGTGTCATACTAGAAATATGTGGACTTAAGATTACATTATCATATTGCTCAAGAATTCCCGTATATGGTTCTTGTTCAAATACATCAATTGCAGCCCCATTTATGGTATGTCTACTTAAAGCAGAACAAAGTACTTCTTCATCAATTAATCCACCTCTAGAAGTATTTATTATTGCAGCATTAGATGGCATACTATTTAATAAATCAGTGGTAACAATATGGTAGTTACTATCTCCAAGTGGAATATGTAAGGTTACAAAATTTGAATATTTAAACAGTTTATCAATGTCTACCCATTTTAAATCAAACTTCAAAAAATTATCTCTAATTTTTGGATTAGTATCACAAACATATAATTGATGGGGCATAAATTTTTGAAGAAGTCCAATTACAGTTTTACCTATTCGACCAGCACCTAATATTCCAATACTTAATTCACTTATTTGATAACCCATGTCTTTATGCCAATTGCCATCATGCATAGCTTTATTAACTATAGATAAATTTCTAGCTAACATTAAAATGTAAGCAATAGTACATTCGGCAACACTTTGAGTTGGACCATAAGGTGTATAAGTTACAGTAATGTTATGGGCTGCACAATATTCTAAATCGATTTGCTCATATCCAACACCCATACGAGAAATAACTTTAAGGTTTGGCATTTTCTTTAAAAGGCTTTGATGATAGGGCTCAGTTCCTGCAATAATACCAGTAACTTTATTATATGGAATCGGTCTAGGATTGTTATGGTAGATAATATTTAGTGAAGTTGTGTCAATAAAACTCTTTAGTCTTCTCATGACAGCTTCAGAAACACCGAATGATTTACTACCAATTAAAATTGTGTCCATTATATTACCTCTGTCTTAAAATTTCTTCAATTTTTTCTATATCTGATGGTATATCTACACTAATACTATCAATTGGTGAATATTGCATTTGGATTGGGATATCATGTGAGATAAAACGGTTTAGTCCAACACCCTCTGCACACTCTAAAAATGATGGGTCCAGTGAATGAAACTTTCTTAACATATTTAAACTAAAGATATAAACACCTAATTGTTTATATGGTCGAACGGGTTCTTGATTTCTATTAGTATCGGAATTAATATGGGGTAAACGTAATCGAGAATAATATATCGCTCGCCCATATTCACCAATTAACACTTTAACAATATTTGGATTTGTATAATCTAATTCATTTTTCATAGACGTAAATAAGTTAATACACTCAGCAGAATAATCCAATTGTTCTAAGATTTGACAATTAAATAATGGCTCATCACCTTGAAGTATTACATATCGATCAGCAGCCCCATTTGAGACATCCATTAATAGTGCCTCTGCACCCATAGCTGCACAATCAATGCAGTCATTTGGTGAAGGAGGTGTTGGTAAGACTGGAATATCAAATTCTTTACAATGACTCCATATTTTTTGATTTGGAGTTACTATATAAATTTCTTTGAAATAACCACAAGAGTGAGCTAGATCATAAACTCTAGTAATCATTGCTCTACCATTAATCTCAGCTAATGGCTTACCAAAAAATCTTGAAGATTCTAATCTAGCGGGTATTAAACAAATTAATGATAATGGGTAACTCATTGTTTTTTTTCTTAATGATTTAAAGATTTAGCATAATTATATAATTCAATATCATATTGATTCATTTGAGTAAGCGTTTTAATATTATTATCAGTTGTTGTGAACTCAGAAATATCATCATCTAAATTTTTAATCTCTCTATTACAAGATCTTTGTAGTTCCAATTGTGAACAAAATCTAACTATATCATCATTAAATGTTTCTTGAAAACCAACAAAGTCATAATGATGTTTAAGATTTAATTTAGCTGCATTTAAAAGTTTACTCATCTGTTCATGAGTATATTTTTCTTTACTTTGATGCCATGGACTATATAGTTCACCCTTTATTGAATCAGACTCAGTACATATAGTATTAGTAATATCATCTAATCCAGATAATTGTTTGCACATTACATTACAACAAAACTTATGTTTTAAACATTTAATTAAAACTTCATCTAAATTACCATTTGTAGCTTCCCAATATTTAGCTATATTAGAATAATTTCTTGGAGCCAATATTAAACAATGTTTAAGTACTGATAGTGTTCTCTTAATAGGTTCTCGTAATAAAACAGCTTGAAATAATTTTATTTTATGTTGACTACAATAAAAAAAAGTTGTTTCTCTAAAGGGTAAATGCATAAAAACTAACTTTAAATCATGAGGTGCAATTACTATTTCATTATCTAATATAACCCTTATCCAATTACATTTAACAGCAGTAGGAATAAATTGTGTTTGACTAATGGGAAAATTCAATAATATAGAAGACCTAAAAGAACTACCACCAGTTCGAGCAATATGTGTAAATTGGATTAGTTGTTTCGTGGGTTTCATAACCTTGTTCCTGTTAATATTATCCTAAGTTTACGAGCACTTGGTAATGGTGGTAATCGTCCAAATCGATTCCGGTTCCAATAATCAATTAATGATATAGTGGTTTTTAATAATTCATCAATAACTATAGCTGACTCTATTTGACCATATAAATTAATTTCATTTATTATATCTATCAGTGAATATCGTGTAGAGTAGTACTTAACTCCATCACTGTCTTTTCTAATATTTGCTGATTGTAATCCATTTCCTGTAGAAACCCATTTAAACATAGTTATGTGAAATTTTTTAGCACAAGTAATTATATTTTTAATTGCAGCCTGAACTGGAGATGTATGTTCTATTACATCGGATAATCTTACTAAATCGTATTCTTGGAAACTATGATGACTATAATCTGTGTAAATATATTGTTCGATTAAAGATTCAATAATTGTAATCTCAGGATAGTGTTCATGACAATATTGAATAAATGGTTTTGAAATCTCAACTACATCATAAATTATTGGCCTAATTTGTTTAATTATTGGATATTCACCTAATCTACCTGGACCAATTTCGAGAATACTCTTTATATCTGGATTAGCCTTTACAAAATTAATATATACTTGATGAAATATTCTATCCTTATTTACATCAATAAACTTGATGTTTTTACTATTATAATTATTCCATTTATCTCTATGCATAAATTATAATTCCTTAATTTTTTTAGCAATTACAAGTCCCGCTTTTGTATTAGTTTTTAAATAAATCTGCCAATTATCCGATTTCCTGATTGCATCATATACTTGAAAATTTTTGGAACTTTTAGGATAATAGATATCATGTAAAGCAATCCATCCATCTACAGCTAAAAGATCTTTTACAATATTCCATTCAGCAAGACCACAATACTCTCCAGAGTCTCCAAAGTAAAAATCTAATTTTCTATTCTCACAAGCAAATCTAATTAGATCACAAGGAGGTCTAATTTTAATTTTACCAAATGCAACTGATTCATCTGGTGTATTTTTATAACGAGACAGAGTAAATTGTGGATGGCCTCTCAGAATCATATCATCTTGACAAATTGAATAACCCATAAGGTATGTAATACCTTTAAAGTGTAAATCTAAAGGAGTATCGGTAATGTTAATCGTAACCATTTCTCCACCAGATTCCATTGCAGCTTTACCTAAAAATTGTGTACTGATCCCAGTTCCCACTTCTAGAATAAAATTACTATTTTTAGCATACCTGTATAATGCATCTAATTCTAAATTAGTAAGAGATTGTCTTAATATACAACTCATTTTTTTATCCCATAGATACAAGACCATTTTTCAATTTGACCAATAAATCTAAAATCAATTATTGAACTATATCGATCTTGGATATCAGTTTGATTACAAAATATTTTAGTATGTCGTATACTTTTCTGATTTATTGGTAATGATATAAATAAATTAGTTCCAGGATTTAATAATTCAATAAATTCTAAATCCCAATTAATATGTTCAAATATTTCAAGAGCAATAACACAATCATATTTGCTAGTATTGATTCCTTTAAATGTGTCTTTTATTATTGTAATCTCACAAGAATTAGTAAAAGGTAGTAATAATTGCTTCATAAAATCAGCAGCATTAGAAAACTCATAAGCAGTATAGTTTTTTAATGGTAAAGAAGAGATGAGTTTTAAAGCGGGAAATCCAAATCCAGCACCAATATCTAAAACATGATTAAATTTAATTTTAGTATATGTCATTATTTTTAAAATTAAACTAACATATTGATGTTCTTTTGTATATCTTGAATAGTTAGTTTTCCAATGTTGATTATAATGAGCAGCATTTTGTTCATTAATTAAAGTTTCAATCATAATAATTTTCCAAAATTGTTGAATTATAAACATCAGTATAGATTGTATCAGTTATAATACTAAAATCAATTCCAGTATTTTTCATAAGCATTAGACATTTATAAATCTCATTATCTTTTTGAACTGAGTTTGGCCATGAATAATCATCAGTATGACCAGCACCATAACAATGTTGATTTTTTTGATCGAGGCCCGGCTCATATTCTTTTGGTTTATGTCGAGTATAACCATCAAAACCAACTACATGAATTGATGAAGCTTTTAAAATATGAGCAATCATAATGGCTAAGCAGCCAGCAATACGATAAAACCCATATATATGACCATTAATATGAAACATAGGGGCGTTGGGAGCTGCAAACTTCTCATATTCAACTTTAATATATTTACCTTGACAATGTTGTTTGATAACATCGGGAAGTAAACCATTACCCAATAAAAGTGTGGATAATGGATGAATACAACCACCTAGATTATGGAATCGTTCATTATTTGTCCATAGATGAAAATCTGGAATAATAAAATCGGTCATTTTATTTATTCCAATAGTCACTGGTTGAATATCTTTTATATATCTTTTAATCCTAGTAAAATCTTCTTTAAGAGTTGATGCTGAACCAACAATCAAAAATGGTCTAGATCTATTATGATAAGTTTTTAAATATTCAGTAAATGTAGTCATGATTTTGTATCTTCACAAACTAAAATCGGAATTGTATTATGACCAGAACATACATGTGCAGCTATTCGATGATGACCATCAATTATTTCATAAGACCCATTTTTTAATTGGTAAACTAATAGAGGAAACTTTAAACCATTTTGGTTAATGTCTTTAAAGAGTCTAATAAAGTCTTCAGATCGTTGAACTGCAAAACTATCTGGTTTCCCATAAAGTTTGTGCATTTGATAATATCGGGTTTCTTTAAGTAGACCAGATTGTTTTTGTAGAAATTCCATATGTGGTGAGAACATAATATCATGTGCTGTCTCCAATGACCCAGTATGAAGTTGTTGATATAGGTGATCACGTTTGGGATTAATTTGAACTTGTAATAAATTAACTGAAATCTCTTTAAACTCTATTATTGATAATGATCGAGTTGTACCTCTAGATTGAGCAATTATGCGAATAGGTTTTTCTTTAGTAGGCGGTTCTGTAGATAAATCTTTAAGAGAAATTCCTTGAAGAGATGACTTAGTTAAAACACACATCATTTCTCCTAAATCAGCTTTTACTCCATGTGTATTAACTACATTAATTCGGTTCTCTAGTTCAGAAAAACCTAATAATACTTCTTCTCGAGAAAGAATAACTGTATGCCCTTTTCTAGACCTAGCATATAATGGATGGTTAAAAAATAGTAAACCATGAGGTTTAAGTATACGAGTTAATTCTGATTGACCCCGTTGAAAATGCCCTACAGATAGAGCATGATCTAATACTTCCCAAGCAAAAATTATATCAAACGAATTACCATTAAAGGGCATTTTTCCAAAATCACCTTTAACACATTTAACTCCATTAGGTACATTTCCCATTTCCTCATATGTATCTGCTAAATAATCAAAGAGAATACGATCAGTTCCACCCGAATAAAAATTAAACTCTCCGCCATATGCGCCACCACCAACATCTAATACATTACTAATTGGTATATTTTGAAAATAGTCTTCTATAATCTTCGTAACATTAAATAATTTATGTAATCTTTCAATATCCTTTAAGTAAAATTGTTTTTCATGAGCTGTCCAATATTCTAGTTCATATTTTGGAGTCCATGTTAATGTAAATTGATTTCTTCGATTCTCCCAAGCAGTTAAAGTTTTATGATACAAATCATATAAAGGCCTACATGTTTCTTCTGGTCTACGAGGAGTAAATATACCAGATTTTAAAATAGGTTGCCATGAACCTTTATAGTGAACTAAGTGTGTATTTATTGTAGGTTTAATTCCACGAGATTCATTAAAAAATGGCATTGGAAAACCCTGTAAAATTACTTTAAATCTTGCAATAGGATTTTGATAATCAAATTGTTTTCTAGTTCCAAGAATATGCCCTAATGAAACTTGATCACCCCCGCCCCATTGTTGATAACCATCTTGTTGACTCAGTTTATTTTTTTGAGTTTTAATTGTTAATTCACCCCACTTCATTAAAAAGTCTACAGCATGTGGTGAATTTTTAATAAGCATCACACCACCATTAATTGGCCATTGTAAATTTTCATCACCTGCAACCTTATAACAAAATCCAATATCAAATTCTTTAGTGAAAAATTTACCCATCTCTTTAACTAATAAAGTATCAGCATCCATAAATACTATATTCTGCAGCTCAGGATGATCTTGTAAAATTTCTGCCCAAACAATAGATTTCATTGCCGTTTTATATTCAGCATCTCCATCTTCACAATCCAGTTTTGTGGATTCTTTAAGAATAATATATGGAAGTAGTTCTTTGATTTCGGTAATAAGTTCTTGGTCAATATTAGAATAATAAAGAATAATATTTGCTCTACCTTGATAAATTTGATCAATGCTCTGTAAAACTACATTAACCTGCTCAATATAATTACTATTATAAGCAGCAATAGCAAAAGTCATTTTTGTATTCTCAACTCTAATTGCTTCTACTTCATCAGCTTTAGTTTTAACCACAGTTGTGAATACTTTCTTTATAGCAACAGCAGCATTATTAGCATTAAATTCTTTTTCTGCCATATCTCTAGCATTTTGTTCCCAATAACCTGAAGCAGTTTGTAGAGATTTCCAGCAATCAGCCATAGCTTCTGCAAATTCATTTATGTCTCGTGGATCTGCAGTAAAACTTGTATATGGATTTCCCGTTCCTGCAACAATGGGACATCCACATGCTAATGCTTCTCTAACTACTCGAGTAGCCATATTATGTGGTGTAATTAAAAAATCAGCAGCACGATATTTATCCATCATATTTGGAGATAATGCATAAAAATCTCCGGCAATCGGTGTTTTAACTAAGTAATTACATAATATAGTTGCAGGACTATGTTTATCAACTGGAAGTCCAAAGATATGAAGTTTAGCATCTGGTGCATATTTTTCTTGAAATTTTAAGGCTGCAAAAACTAAATTAAATGGAGTTACATCTTCTCTCCAAATATCTGCAATAATAATATTAGGTGAACCTGATTTCTTTCCGAAATCATGAACTCGACCCTCAGGAGTATACTCATCAAGCTTTACCATTGCTGGAACAAAATACACTTTACGGTCAGGCATTATTATATTAAAGTGAAATTGAAATTCTTCCCAGAATGTTATTACGGCGTGGTATCTTGGATCATTATTTAATTGGTGTAGGAAATGAAAAACTTTTACCTTACCATATTGATCAAGAAGAAATGAGTTTTCTGGTCGACCATGTAGGCACATGATTATAGGAATACCTGAATCCTCAAGATCATCGGGTATAATAGAATGTCGAACGAGCACATCTGCTTTCCATGCCCATGATTGATCGACAGTAGTAATAGGACCATCAGTTTTTCCGGCAGAACCACGATTACCCTTACATGATAAACATGTCTCAGAATCAATAAACTGAGCATCAATACCAATTTCTCGTTCAGCAAGGATGAGGTCTCGAACGGTGGCATATTGTCCAGAACGTCCGGGTGAAAAGACTGCGAAATGTGCTACTTTAAGTGATTTATCTTGATTCATTTTTTGCCTCTCCAAGCTCAAAATAAAAAGAATAAATGGATGGGACAAACTAATGCCCCACCCAACTAAATTGTAGAAACACTACTTATGCAATAGCTGAGACTCTTTGCCATTGAGCTTCATTCAAATAAGCTCCATAGCGGCCCCATCCAGCAACTGTCTCAGCAAATGCTAAGATATCAGTTTCAGCAAGTAGTGTCAAATTCATTCGATTACCAATCTTATTTTTTCTACCAGGAACACATAAATATCCCAACGGCACTGCTCTACCAGTATCGCCAGTAAATAATGTTCCACCAATACCACCTTGACCATCCCAGTCAATATACGATGTATAAAATGGAGTAATATTGTAAGACATTGCTACACCAGATACATTTATTGTAGATGCAGGACTTAATGCAGGTTCAACTCTAGATTTCTGACTGAGAGGTACTAACATAACAAGAGGAGTACCCGCAGTAACACCAAAACCAGAATCTCTTAGAGTAGTAATTAAGTTGGTTGCTGCATCATTAATGGTCTGTCTATCTTTATCTAAAGTGGTAGTATGGAGGCCAGTGTACACAGTATTAAAAGTTAAAGAACTAGTTAATGATTGAATCAGATCATAAAAGGCAGTAGATTTCTCTTCAAACCATTTACGTCTAAATTCAAGAGCATTATCTTCGATGGTCCACCATTCACCATCATCAAACCAAGTTTTTAACCATTGCAGAGCACCTCCATATAAATTCATGGAAATTGTAACCTCTGCCCCTTTAATCGAATAGACTCTCGCCTTTTCGCCATCTCTAACTCTACGGAATGATAAACCACTTTGGCTATCTCGAACTGTAAAGCTAGAAGTCTGAACACTAGTAAGATCAATTGTGTTAAACGCTGCTTCATAAGCAGTATCGATCTCTGCTACATCAATATGGAATCTTTCAACTACTTCCAATACGGAAGCAGGAAAATTAGCAGATGAGGTAAATTCACGAATA
>Ga0209976_10001296_pt1 | contig 14863 bp, 21 predicted proteins | sample SumtaG_FD_182806 | JGI IMG/M metagenome (GOLD analysis project Ga0209976, IMG submission 182806) | Deep subsurface microbial communities from Indian Ocean to uncover new lineages of life (NeLLi) - Sumatra_00157 metaG (SPAdes) (version 2) | ecosystem: Environmental > Aquatic > Marine > Oceanic >...
ACGACCAATATACCTGGCCCCATCCAGGCGAAACCGGCCCACACACTCCAATGGTTGCTACTACCCCTGGTCAACTATTGAAACCCTTTTACTATGGAACAGATAGTATTCAAGATAATGCTGGTCGTAAGAATGAACCTGTATCTGTTTCTCCTTGGGAGGCTATCAAGCGTTTAGCCAGCGGTGGCGGTCGTTATATCGCTCGGTTCGATGCCAACTTTAGGTTCCACCTCCACAAACCGTCTTACTCACCGGTTGCTAGGTTTACAAAAAAGGAAGCAAATGTTGTAGGTATGCCAGAAACGACAGCGGAACTTACCGGCTTTGTTAATCGAGTAGTTGTATGGGGCGCTCAACCAGAGGGTAAACCACAGATTAGGGGTGAAGCAACCGCCTATGCACCTTATCGACCAATCGATTTAAAATGGTTGTTGGTTGAGGAGTTTTCAGAGGGTGAAGCTTCAACCAAGGCAATAGCTAATGAGATAGCGAGAGAGCGTTTGCAAGATAAGTTAGTAGCAGAACTGACTATAACGGTAGATACTTTTACGGAGCCAAGATTAGAAGTAGGAGACTACATACAGGTTGCTAACCCAGGTGGCGACGAGTTTTATACAGTCCCGGCTAAGACGTTTACCATACCATTAACAATCGATGCAACGCAAGCTATTACTTCTAGCCGTAAAAGAAAAGCACATCGTTTAATGAACCTATCAGCAAGGAAGGTGAAAAAATAATGAATGGTGTACTTGTTAATGTCTCAACTCAGATTATAGGTAGTGAGCTATCGCAAAATTATACAGATGGACTACAGTTATATGTAGATGATATCTCAGTCTTTGGTGATGAAGGGGTACTACAGATAGGAACTATATGGTCTGAGGATAGAGAAACGGTACCTTACGTTACAATCATCGATACAGACGAGTTTGTAACGTCTTACTTAGAGTTAGGACTAGAGCTTGTAAATGATTACATTGTCGATGAAAACGTAGTCCAGATATATCCGTTGGTGGAGGTCAAGATGGCAACCACTTTCTTACCTGGCTCTGGTGATATCGAAGTGCCTGTAAGTAGTGGGGTGTGGACTTTACTAGAAGATGGTACCCGTGATGAAAACGAGGGAGAGATTGTAGTAATACAAGATGGTATGGTAACCTCCCTTTACGGTACACCGCCGTCTATGTCAGGAGACTACATAGCCTTTATTGAAGCTGGTAAGATAAGTGCCGGTGTGATTGATGCCAACGAGGTAACTATTGCTAGTCAAGATAACAATGTGGTACTTGATTCAAACGGTATCTTAGTAAAAAAAACAGGTGATGAATCTGTCTATGTAGAAATAAATGCTAATGACCCTTACGGCAGAATACTTAGAATAGTCAAGGGAGCGCTTGAGATACGAGACAAGGACGAGGCTGTTATTATTGACAAAGATGGTATAGTTGCCGATGGTATTATCAGGGGTGTTATGCCTGGTTCCAATAATCCAATTGTCAATTCCTCTTTCGAGCGTTTGGATTTAGGAACAACTAACCCTACGTATTGGACAAAGAGCGGTAGTTCACCAGGTAATATATCCTCTATTGAAAGTACCAGCCCACGGTACGGTACCCGTGTTTTCTATTGCTATCATCCAACTTCAACTGATGCTAAGGCTACTCAGACAGTACAGGTACAACCGAACACTGACTATGCAATGTCATTCTACTATAAGAGTGACAAGCTAGGTAGTAACCCTATGTGGGGTTCAGGTATTGAATGGGGTGATGGTACTCTGTTTGGTGAAGGTTCAGATGCCGGTGCTGGTACCCGTGGAGCAATCATACGAGTAATGGATGGGGAGACTGAAAAAATTAGCTCCGATATGCTTTACGGACAACATACCGATGAATGGTTAAGAGAGATAACAGCCACCTTTAATACAGGAGCGGCAACAGAAGTAGATATTGAGATACTTATTGGTCAAGCTGATGCACCAACGGTAGGTAAGCTTTGGTTAGATGCTATATTGCTCCAAGAGGGAGCAGTAATTCAGCCCTGGAACATATCCTTATATGACTTCCTAGACCATACCTCAGATGATTCCATGCACCGAGAAGCAGCGTATCCAATAGGTTCCATATATATCAATGCTGATGTTGCTACCAACCCATCCGACCCGGCAATGCTTGGCTTTGGTACTTGGACAGCGTTTGGTTCTGGTAAAGTAATGGTTGGCTTGGATAGTGGTGATGCTGATTTTAACGAAGCAGAAGAAACCGGTGGTGCTAAGACTGTTGCACTAAGTATAGCGAACTTAGCTGCTCATGGGCATGTACAAAACAGTCACAACCATACTCAGAATAGCCATAGCCATAGCCAAAATGCTCATAACCATACACAAGACCAGCACAAGCATACGGCTCTTATCTATACCGGCAACAATGATTATCTCTCTATGAATACAGGCGGTAGTCAATATCATATGAGTTGGACGGCCTCAACGGGTTTGACCAACGATATACATACTGCCCTTGCCGCTGCTGTTAATCAACCAGCAACAGCTACCAACATTGGGGCAACGGCTGTTAATGTAGGACAGACAGCAACTAACCAAAATACCGGTAGTGGTACAGCACATAACAACGTGCAACCGTATATCGTAGTTTATTTGTGGAAACGAACCGCTTAACTGTGATATAATAAATCGAAAGGAGAACGAAGCAATGGCGCAATACCCAGGAGCAATAGTATCGTTTACTAGACAAGTAAATACTGGTGACCCTGTAATAGACCAATACAGTGTAGACGAGGACGATGTTAATATTCCCTATGACGAGATAGAGGCTATTCAGGAAGAGCTTGGTCTTAACCCTGCCGGTAGTGAGGCTACAGTAGCCGCTCGATTAACTGAAATAGAAACAGCCACTTTGCCTATTGGTGCTATCATAATGTGGGGCGGCACGTATGCTTCCATACCAAGTGGTTTCTCAATCTGTAATGGTAGTGGTGGAACACCTAACCTTCAAGACCGTTTTATCTGTGCCACTTCTGGCTCAGAGAACCCCGGTTCAACAGGAGGCTACCACTATATTACTTTAACGACAAGTCATTTGCCCTCTCATAACCATACCGCTACATCCGGTAATGGGGGTTATCATAACCATAGTACCGATAATCAAGGGTTACATGCTCATACTGCTAAGAAACAAAACGCTTTTATGCAAGGTACTGATAGAACCGGCGTTTACTATCAAGGTGACGATACTTACGCACCGGGCGACCCGATAGTAAACAGCGGTTACCATACGCATAGTATTTCCTATAAAGCTGCTCATAACCATGACATAGCAGTAGAGTATAGTGGTAGCGGTAATGCTTTTGACAACAGACCGCTATATTACGAACTGTGCTTTATACAGAAAACATCCTAAGGGGGAGCAAGCAATGGCTGACCTAACGATTAAAGAACGTGTAGCCTCTGTTGAGGCTCACCAAGAAGAAATAAAAGAAGATATCCACGAAATGAGAACCAACCATCTGCCTCATATCGAGCAGAAAGTTGATTCTCTACAGAAATGGATTATGGGTGCTTTGTTATCAGCTATCTTGGCCTTGGTCGGTATCGGGGCTAACTTGGTCGTTCAGCTTTTGCTCCACTGATTGATTGATAGCATCACAAGTCTGTTGAGCAACCTGCTCACCATCATTACCAAATCGTTCACCTCGTTCTTTATGTTCACTAACTCGGAGACTAATAAGCTCCTCTTCTAGGCGCATTACCCTTAGGGAAACGCCTACATGCCATTCAAGCGCTTTGGTCAAATCATAGATTTGATTCTCAAGGTGGTTTATTGATAAGCGGTTAATGTCAATCGGATGTTTCATTTCTAATCCTCCAGAACTATAGCGTAGTGTCATTCTAAGCCCCTAGATTCAACGCTAGGGGGTCTTCTTGGTACCTAGTGCCTCTCGACCTAATCTAAACGGATAGAGGACACAATCCGGTGCCGTACAGTCTTTCACAAATAGAGGGTTATATCCCATGCACTCAACACAAAAGGCCTGGATTGCTTTCCCTCTCGTTAACCGTTTCTTAGGTGTTTCTTTCTTTTTCATATCTTCTCCTCCTGAGATAAGTAGAAATGTAGTAACTGTTTATGAAATCTATCAAGATAATAAACCTTTTTAACCCCACTGGCAAGCAGCATCTTTTCGCACATTGTACAGGGGGGAAATGTAACATAAATCGTAGAGCCTACCAACGCTTGCCGATTCTCTGCAAACAATAGAGCGTTCTGTTCAGCGTGTAGCGCTCGACAAAGTTCTTGGTTCTCTCCTGATGGGATACCCCGCTCTTTCCGTATGCAAGTCTTACAATGCTCTACCCCTGGTGGCGTACCGTTATAGCCGGTAGACAAGATAGCGTGGTTCCGCTTAACGATTATAGCACCTACATGCCTACGTAGACAAACAGAACGGGTAGCAACTACCTTAGCAATCTCTATAAAGTATTCATCCCAGGTCGGTCTCATAGTTTCACCAAATCAAATACCTTATGTCCAAGTACATCTATCAGTACCCGTTCATCAACATTGTCTACAAACTCTCTAGTTACCTGAAACCGACCGATTAAACTTGCCTCTTCATAGTGTAACAACCAAGAGTTATTTTCCTCTGTTTCTGCAACCGCTCTTACTTCAATCACATATCTAGTAGGTCTCATAGATTTTCTTAGCCTCCTCATACAGCGTAAGGTCGTTTTGGTTTACTTCTAAACAAAGGTTGTACTCTTCATCTGTTAAATCTTCTCTACAAATCTTATCTGCTTGTACATTACAGTGTTCAATATTGTAGCCCAGAGGCCAACCAAGTACCTTATCAAGCTGCTTGGTAAAGCCCTCATACTCCTCAGCTATGCCTACAACATCAAACTTATGTAGGTTTTCAATCGCTCGGTGAATGTTCTTTTGGTGTCCTCCAAGCATATAAGTTACCATGTTGCTATTGATTAGGAAGTTACCCTTTAAGAACTCAAGGATAGGTATCTCTTTACCATCTGCCCATTTGTTATAGGTCTTGTGTCTGATAAAGTGATAATGGTATGCCGATAATACACGGTCAACAGGGTTCCTAAGTATGGTTATATAAGTTCTTGGTAGCTCAGTAGCCGGTAGTAACATCCGCTCTTCTTGACCAAAAACAAAGTGTCCCTTGTATACCAAGACATTTTTAAGCTGTCTCTCGAAGGGCCACCAATGCAATTGAAGAAAATCAAGGGCTTCATCCCCGTACATCTTCCTATACTGCTCTCCAATAATAACGTGTAGCGTGGTACCGGCACATTTTTGAAGATGTAAAAACACCAACGTATTGGTTGCCGGTTCGTTGTTATGTAGTACGTAGCTGGTTTGTGGTTCTGGATGGCCCATTATCTATTCTAACATCCTTTCCAAGCGTCTAAGTTCAGGCATATCTATACCTTTACGTAGCATTTCCTTAACAAGCATCCTAGCCTCTGTTGCTGGACTGTGTTTCCAACAATCCCAATTACTACTGTAAGCACCTCTCCAATCAAAATGATTACCGGGCATACGATTCTTATAACAATGACCAACGGGCCTATCATCCCCGGCCCAACAACCAACATAATGAAACTGGTTACAGGTACCACATATCTTAGCCGGTTCGTTAATAAAGGTTAGTTGCTCGTTCATTCTTCTGCCTCCACATTATGAAACCAACATATGATAGCTTTCTGTAGTGTGTAATTATATAGAATCTGGTGGTCTATACCATGCCATTCTTCTATTTGCTTAACGCTATCTGCCATACCCCAAAAAACAAGAACGGTAGTCTTTGGTTGAAGTGATAACCTCTCTAACAGAATCCTTTGCCCTGTAGGTATCTTAGCGCCTGCTCTTTTCTTTTCTAAAAAGAGGAAGTATCCTTTACGTTCAATTACACCATCGATATTACTAAACCCTAGCTTACCTGGCAATAGGTCACTGAATACTGTAAAGTCAATAGCATCTTCACCAACGGCTTGTCTATCTCTTATTGGTTTCTGCATCAATCATCCATCCTAGTTAGTTTTTCGTATGCTAACAATTCAGCGTGACGTTCTGGTGTAATCATGTGCCACGTTCGATAGCCTGCTGGTAACTCAGAGGAACGGAGTACAAGCAATGGACTGTTACCAAACTTCTTAGATGCTGAGATTGCTTGGTCTACCAAACCATGCACTAACCACTTGGGTAACTTCTTCCTTGACTTAGACTCAAGGGAATACTCTACAAACACTCCATCGATTTCCAGGTTGGGGTAGTTACCTACTCGTCCTGTAGAGGTAGCTATATCTTTTACCTCAGGATGGAGACCACTTGTATTATCTAAAGCCCATCTACACGCTCTACGTTCCGCTTGATTACCCGTTTGTTTATTGTTCCTTGCTCTTTCTTTCTGATGTTTTTTATTGTCGCCGTTAGTTCGGCGTTGTCCTCGTTTCTTCATGGACGCTCCAAGTCTCCGAATACATTAGGGGCAATGACAATCAGGTGGTCATAAATCATCCTAGCTATCTTTTGTATCTGAGGGTGAGCAGCCTTAGAACCTCGAAGGGTAATAAAGTGTCGCCACTCTCTTAAGTTAGCAGTCATTATCAGCTCAGTCTTTAAGCAGGTAGGCAATACAGACCTTGCTATCTCTGGAAGTAATCCGCTTTCAAGCAAAGCAAAGTACGCTTTTTCAGCATCCAACATAGCGTTATGCCAACGTACATCCGTAAACTTTAAAACACTAACACCGGGCGGTTTGATTACAGTTATCTCGTTATCAAACTTATCTTTGCCATAGTTACAATAGCGAGTGCTTTCTTGTGCATAGGAAGCAATCCGATGCCTTACTATCTCATGGGATATTCCCCGGTCGGTTACTATCCTGAACGAAGCAGTAGCGTGTTCAAGCATAGCATGGTGACCTGAGAGAACCAATCTGGTAACGAACGCACCAGAAGAGGCCGGGGTAATTCTATCCTCACTCTTATAGCAGGTTCTACCGGCCTCTTCTATCTCTTTCTCAGGATTGGTAGTATGCCATAACATAACAACCGATTGTTCAACAACCTTCATTAGTTTTTCACCGTTTTACAAATGGTACAACGCCAACCTTGCTGGCTCGTATGTTCTTTTTGGTTGGTACGATTGTGGACTCTCATGTGCTTGCCATATACAGCATCTTGAAAGACGCTTTCACACTTCATAGCACAACGCTTAATTGCTGTCTTTGGTTCTGTTCTGTAAACTTGACTACCCATTTTTCTCTTCCCTTTTCTTAATCTGGTCAGCAAGTTCTTGCTGAATAGCAAGACAAGCATCACAAATATAATATTGTAGACCCTTAAGAACGGGGCTAGGCCTTAGTTGAACATCAGGCGATTGCTTACCACAAGGCTTACCATTAGTAAGATTCTCACATTCAAAATCTTCATCAGCTCGGTTCATCTTCTGATAACCTACCCTTAGCCATTAGCTCAACTTCTCTTACCTGTACCTCTGCAAAGACCTCCATACAGCTCTTGATAACTGATAAGGTATACTCTTTTAACAGCTCATTGAATACGCCTACCCTACCATCCTCTGATTTCGTATGTGGCCCTAACGCTTGCTTATAGTTATCCACTATCATCTTAGCTATCTTTGCGTTCTCTCTTTCTGGTTCCTCTTCATTTCTCATTTGCTCAACCCGTTCTGTAAGCGCCTCTTTCTTACCTTGTACAAACTGCTTAGTACCGTACCTATCTTCCTTCAATGTATTATTCACCTACTTTCTATGTGTTAAATAACTTGCAAGAACCATAGCACCGACAATACCAAGAAAAATTAACATTGATATCCCATCCAATTCAAAACCCCACTACTCTTACGTTCTTACCTGCTTGACGAGCAGCAACAATTACATGCTTAGTACCTTTGGATTTACCGTTCCAAAAAGCAATCAACTTATAACTTGAGTTGATAACCTCAATGTTACGGACTATACCGGCCTTACGACCATACTTTTTCCAATCAGGTTTATGCTCAGTGTACTCAACATCTACCCGACTATAAGCATACCTCCTCGCTAGGGTGTCGGCTCCTCTTGCACCTCCAGAAACAATACGGATATTCTTATCTGGTTTATAGAGTCTAGCACGTTCTATTTCTCTGTCAAGCACATCTTTCAACTGCTCGTAATCATGGAACGAACGACTGCCAACTACCCCAATATTCATTTGGTCTCCTTGAGAAAGGTTATCTTCTTAATTACTCCTCTAGGAATAATGGTAAAGTCATTGTTACAAAACTTAGCCCCTCGATGGGTAAGGTCATAATCGCTTACTACCATTACCCTATCTCTGCCCTCGTACAGGTACCCTATCGTTTGCTTGGTCAAGATTTTTTCTTCCATTTCCATTACATCAGGAATTGGTTGACAATAAAAAGAGGCAATGTCTTCCCACTCAACTATCGCTAACTTTTGTTCGTTCTCGCTCACCGTTTTCTCCTTTACCAATGATAAGAATAATATCGTTTGTCATAATAGGGCATCCATTCTACCTTGACCGAACGAATGACACCATTCTCCGCTTGCTTAACCCAAAGGATAACGCCACCTATCATAGCTTGCAGTTTCCTCTTACGCATGAAGGGGGTTTGGTCTTCTGTACATCCCCCTTGCACCATACTTATCTCCCTTGGATAAGAAAAATCAAACTTGTGAAAGTGACCAACCAATACGATGCTTGGCTTTTCACCGCCCTGTAGACTCTCAGCATATTTCTGAGAGGAATAACTGAGGGCGTAAGAGCTGCCGCCACCGGCATGGATTATCCGAAGAATAGACTCGTTATCACCCTGCTTGAGTGCGATATCTCTCTCCATGTATCCTAAGTGTTGTAGGTCTGTCCTACCAGCTTTGTTAGCTGCTGATTCTATGACCTCACCAATGTTAATGTGTTCTCTCTGCGTGTACCAACCTTCGTGGTCGTCACCAGTAATAAACCTAGTGATTATTCCTTTCCTTACCGGCCACTTCTCGATTAAGTTAGTTACTTGACCGGTCACACCATGTACGTAAATGTCAAACTTGTTGAAACGGCACTCCCCGTCGATGATGTTCCCACCTTGATAGACAGTGGTTATTCCCTCTTTTTGAAAGCGGTCGTACAGGTCATTCAGAACATCCAAGCGCTCATACTTTGAACCGATGTGCTGGTCTGCTACAAAGCCGAAAGGTACCTCAGTCTCTTTGTACTTGCTAAAGTCTACGACCACTGGTTTGTAGTTGGGGGCAATGTCTCTACCAAGCGATATCTTATCATCCTTGATATCTATAACATGGTGGTGTTCTCTTAGCTCCTCAACAACCTCATGGACTTTCTTAGGAGGTAGATTGAACCGGTCGCAAACCTCTTCCATAGTCCGAGGACTTTTCATGTACTTTTTAATACATTCAATGTCGGCGGTTAGTCCTGCTTCTTGGTACTGGACGTTATCTCGCTTAGGAGGCAACCCCAATCTCCGATACATCTTACGAACAGCATCAACGCTTTGCCCTGTTAGGTCGGCAAGCTCTGTGTAACTAAGTTGCCAATTCTTTTGTATCAGACTTTTCTTTCTATCATCTTCTGCTTTTTTATTTCTACTCATAGTTTTTCCTCTCTTATTTAAGTGTCCAGAAGACAACGAATATAAACAACCAAAAACCCGCTACTGTACCATAAGTTATCCAATCAAGTAAGTTCATTTTACCCCCACGGGAAACGGTACGATGTGACCTGTTAAGTCCTCTGCTACCCTTTTCATCTTCCAGCATATAAAGTCTATTGTATCATTTAAGTCCTCGGTTGCCAACTCATAGACTAGTTCATCGTGTACCAACTGGATAGGGTACAGGCCGGTCTTTCGATAGATAGCAAGGGCAGCTTTTAAGTAAATGTCACAACACTCACTTTGAATAGGAAAGTTAATACACTCTCTAAAGATAGCGTCTTCATAGACAACTAGGTATTCCAGGTCAACCCGGCGTATCCTACCAAACTGAGTCTTAACAATCTTATGTTTTCTAACATGGTCTTTAATCTCGTCTTGCCAATCCTTGACTTGGGGATACATCTTGTACCATGTACGTAGATACCTGCCAGCGGCTTTCTCGTCTGTTTTAAGCAACTTGGAAAGACCATACGGACTAATCCCATAAATCGTACCAAAGTTTGTAGTCTTAGCATGTACTCGCTGAGTAGTGCTTTCAGCATCGTACTCACTACCAAAGATTTCTCTTTGCAGTTCATTGTGGATATCTCGACCACTAGTAAATACATCCATCAAGTGCTTGTCCCTACATTCTATAGCCATCTTTCGCATTTCAATCTGGCTATAGTCAAAGTGTACAACCTTTATACCCGGCTCCGAGGTATCGACAACCAACTGGTAATTCTTATTTTCATCATCGTCACTCTTAAGATTCATCATGTTTGGTGACCGACTTGCTAACCTGCCGGTCAGGGTACCGGGTACCCGATAGTCTGAATGGACTCTACCATTTACAATATGCTCGGAAAAACCTATTACATAGGTACTCAGTTCTTTAGTAATTGCTCGGTACTCAAGGATATTCTTTGCTACTTCATCATCTACCTCTTTTAACGCTTCTTTATCCGAGGACTTGATATTAAAGTATTCCCTTACTTGCTTTGGAGAACTAGGGTTAAGTTCCAGCTCGTCAAATATATGTTGGTATCCCTCTTTATTGGATTCCAATTCTTTCTTCTTGGCCTCTAACCATTCTTCCCTAACCGGCGCACCTTTCAACTCGGTATCAACCAACATATCGGTTACATCATACAAGTGAAGCATCAAGGAAGTATCGCTTGCTTCCTCGAACCAATTTTCATGCTGATAATTATAGAGCTGCAAGGTAGCGGATGCATCGTATCCGTTATACTTAGCCATATCTTCTATTGGAGTAGTACCATCAAAGGTAATGTCTTTATCATAAATCGGTGCAAAGAGCTTACGTCTAACAAGGTACTTTAACCCACGGCTTGCTTCTGGATTACCAGTATGGATATAATCTGCCAGCTTGGTATCCCAACCAAGCGGCGGTTTGACTCCAGACCATTGCTTAAAAAACTTCATATCGAACTTTGATTCATGGTAAACAACCGCTGTACTTCTATTCAATTCCTCATTTATAAAAGAAAGGACTTCCTTGATTCCTTCATCAGTGAGATTATGTAGGTCTACAACAACCGCTTTCTCAGGGGTAAAAGACAAGCCAATAGTTACTGGTCGATTCCTTATTGGATGGAGGCCGGTCGTTTCAAAATCAAGCGCTACCGGCCCTACCATATCCTTTGCTTGCGCTTGGTAATTAGCTAGATGGTGGTTAATACAAAACTGTTTAAGCTTATGGTTTGTTGCTGTACCAATAATCTCTTTTGGTGTACCAGATAAAAAGGTAACATCAGGTTCAATAAAGGTAGGCTCAGGAGGATTGAATACAAAGTCAAGGTCAGCCACAAAATCATCTATCCATTTTGGTTGCTTGTAGATAGCCTTTGGGCTGTAAGTAACAAAGACTTGTTTACCCTCGGTTGGTAAGTGAGGGCCAAGCTCGTCTGGAAAAACAACAAGAGGTGATTGCTCCCTTAACTTATACAACTTTGTCTTTCCTATTGCTTTACCAAGGACTGCTCGGGCAGCAAACTTACCCAAACAAACTATACGGTCAGGGTCATACTCAGCAATAAAGGTCTCAAGCCAAATGGAACAGCTGTCCATATGAGCAACCTTGGCTTTCTTTCCATAGCCGGGATAGCATAGACAAGCATTGGTAACAGCATAATTGTGTACCCCAAAGCGCTCAAGCATCTTACGAAATAAGATACCGTCCTTGCCCTTGGTTAGTTCACCCTCTGTTACCTCACTTTGCGCTGGTGCCTCACCAATGAACAGTGTACGAGGTTCACCAGGATGCTCCTCTATTGTAGGAAGTAATCGAGCATTACCTTTTAGAGGGCAATCAACACAACCGGGGTTAATCATCTTTGGCATCTAAGAATCTCTCCAACTTTTTTTGTTCTCTTCACAAGCAGGGCAAACATCATTACCAAATACAAAGCCAGCGTTACCACAAACATGCTTGGGTTTTTCAGGTGCCGGTATTATCCTTTGTACTCTTCCTTCAAGCAACATCTTACCGTCTGCTATTGACCTTAGTGTTGCATCCCCCATAAAATCCCAACCAACGGCTTTTAATTCCCTTACCATTTCACCAAAGAAGTCCCTTGCTTTCTCGGTCGTATAGTAAACGCCATCTTTCTCAAACCTTTCGCCTAATACTTTTTCGCTCACCGTAAACTAACCAACCTTCCATTTGTATATATCATTTCCCTTTGAAGTAGGGTTTCAATTACTCGCTTGATATCTCTATTCTCCAGATGAAAAACCTTCATCAGGGTTGCTTGAGTAGTAGTCCCTCCATTGTCTAGGATGAACTCCAACACTTTATCGTACAAGCGTTCCTTAGCAGGCTTACCAACCGTTTTAACGATGTAGTCAACACTTTGTTTCCAATCATGTGAAAGTAAGATAGCGTTCTCTAAGTGTTTCATTTTTAACTTGACTTTCTTCTTACCATCTAAGCAAGCAAGAATCATAGCCACCTTAAGAACACTAATTGCCAAGCGATTATAAACACCACCAAAGTCCCGACCTGCAAAGGTAGCGTACTCACTGGTTACTACCTCCATCATGTAATCTTTATGGGCATCAAGAACCGCTTGCTCAGTAGTAAGTTCTCTCTCTCGACATAAGTACATTCCCATGATATTTTGTAACAATAGGTCAGCGTCCCTATTGTACGTGGGGGTTGCTATCTCAAGAGACCTCATATTAGCAGCGCTACCTTCCTTAACAGAGAAGAGGAACCGGGGCAAGAAACCATCCATTATCCTATCCTCGTCAATAACATCAAAGAACCGAGTCAAGGTACCACCAACCATCAAGGATAGCCTGGGGTCTCTAATGTAGATAGTACGTACCGTTTGGTTTTGCCGTTGGTCTCCTGCCAATACACGGGCCTCCGACTGACAATCATAGAACTTGGTTAGACTCTCCAACATACCGGCCATGTAATTTTTCTGTCCAGCTTCATAGAAGAAACCAACCGCCTCGTCTTTCCAGAAAAGACTAGACCTACCCGACCGCTCACTAAGAGCATAGAACAAACCCTCAGGACTACCACCAGAACCTATCAAGGCATCAGGGTATACCTTATCTAATATACCTAACATCTTAGCCATCGAGGTAGTCTTGTACGTCCAGGTGGTGTCAGCTAACAGCATAGTGTACAGGTTAGGAAAGATAGGGCCAGATTTCAAATGTAAACATACGTTCTCTGCTAACAGGGTAGATAGCAAGCTCAAACAACAGAGTACATGATAAGCTTTAGGTGCCGGTATAGCAGCGCTAGTCAAGCGAACGTACTCACTAATGATAGGAATATCCTCAGGTATCTTGTACTCAATCTGACTAGGTTTAGAGTCAATCCTTTTAGTAATCTCTTTAGCCCTGATATTTGATACAACGGTTTCAAGCTCAGTTCTACCAAGCGGCGGGTCGTTCTTATCATTCCAAGAAGAAATGATAGCTAATACCTCAGGTGAACTAATGCCTTTGTTAAGGAAGTGACCGGCCAACATAGCTGCTGTATTGTTACGCTGGCCCTGACCTACTCCTTCAAGGAGGGAAGAGTATTCTGGTACACCACCAACAGTAGGCACCTGTTGAGATTTCTTTAATAGGTCTACTAATCCCTCTGGTACCTCTGGTAATTCAATAAAGGAAGATATCTCAGTAACCCAAGTGTATTCCCCATCATCAAGTTTTGAGGGAGCGCTAACTACGTAGCCCCCTTCACCACGGGTATCCAATCCCGGCGCTCTTTTAGCCGTGTTCCTCAACTCTTCATGCTCAGGGAACTTGAAATAAAAATGTCTGCCGTGGGGGGTCTTAACGCTTGGCATATCTTCACTAATAATACCCTCGTCAATTAACTTACCAAGGGTAATATCCCCACCATATTCATAATCAAAATCAACTACAAATAGGTTGCTAAGTTTTCCAGTAATCAAACCTATGTTAAGGTCTTCTCTTACTATCTTACGTTTCCAACTATCTACCAGGTCGGACTCTGGTTTTTCGGTTTGTAGACTCTCCCAGGAGGAACCTTTGAGAGGACGTTTCCCCCTCGAAATGAGGGGGAATGTCGTCCAACCAAGCTCCTGATAGATATCTATCAAGGAAGATGCCATTACTAGCTCTTCCTATTTGCTTCGTTAAGTAGTAACTTGGCACCATAAACAACATCCTTGTGCAATGTCTCTATGGGGTTCTCGGTGTTCTCTAGCTGGTCAACATACTTCTTGGACGCTCCAAGGTAAGCAGCAACCACTCTGGCAGAGTTACCCATGAAGTAGGTAAGGTCTCGTTCCGAAAAAGGAATGTCACTACCATAAGAACCAGGCTTGGGAGTTGCTTTAGCGCTTGGTGTGCTTGGTGCGCTTTTAGCAGCAGCACCATCAGACAAACTAGCGCCAACAATATCCCAAAACTGACCGCTCTTGTCTATCTCTAAGGCAACAACCGCTCCCTCAGGATAGCCAGCAAGCTTATCTCCAATATCATCATCAAAGGTACTACCTGCCTGCTTGCCGGTATCTGCATCGATGGCAACAGTTCGATAACCACCATACTTTGCCGGTGTCCGTTCAATAGTAAACTTACCAACAACTTCCTCAGTCATTCTATCTCTCCTTTCTAAACAAAGTAGTCAGCGA
>Ga0209976_10001297_pt1 | contig 14856 bp, 17 predicted proteins | sample SumtaG_FD_182806 | JGI IMG/M metagenome (GOLD analysis project Ga0209976, IMG submission 182806) | Deep subsurface microbial communities from Indian Ocean to uncover new lineages of life (NeLLi) - Sumatra_00157 metaG (SPAdes) (version 2) | ecosystem: Environmental > Aquatic > Marine > Oceanic >...
AGAAATTGAACCACCTACACATGCTTGTATCGTTACTCCAAACCGAATGAGTTTATGTGGTTCAATTTCTTGGTTTGATGCACGAGCAGCTTCACGTGTAGACCCTAAAGGGCCTCTCTTTGAAGTTCCTCCAGGGGAATGTTATAACGAGTTAGCGGGCGAATTTCAAGGGATAAATGAAACAATAAAGAAGCGATCACTTGGAGAAATAGAAAGAATCTATCTTTACTCTGGAATGGAATATCCACATACTTCTTGTGGATGTTTCGAAGCAATAGACTTTTATATACCAGAAGTAAACGGACATGGGATTGTTGATAGAAGTTATAGTGATGTAGCTATTAATGGATTAGCATTCAGCGCAATGGCCAACCAAACCGGCGGAGGTAAACAGATGCCAGGATTTAATGGTATAAGCATACAATACATAGTATCTCCAAAGTATCAGATTTATGATGCAAAGAAAGATGGATTGGATAGGGGGATCGAGACTGTAGTGTGGATGTCCAAAACCGTTAAAGATAGAGTAGGTGAATTCCTTCCAGCTGACTTTGTTGATAAAATTGCGACTGAGGAAGATGTTAATGACATCAATGGCTTAAGGGGCTGGGTTGAGAAAGTGAATCATCCAATTATCAACACAGAAGCATTTAAAGCTATGGCCGCAGATGAGGAAGAAGAAGAGGAATACGAAGAAGAAGGTGCTATGATCCCAATGGGCACCCAATCATTTATGGTTCCTGGAGCTGGTGGAGCAGGAGGTTTCAAAATTATCCTTAAGAATTGTAAAATTCACGCAGAGTCAATAATAATTAAAAAGGTTGAACCTAGAGGAAAAAGAAAGTAATTATTAACTTTTTTTTTATTTTTTCTTATATTTTTTGAGTATTAATAACACTAATGCAAATAAATTAGGTTTTTCAGATTTAGGTTATTAAAGTATAAAAAATTGATTATAGAGAACTTAAATATGTCTTAAAAAGAGCAATTTAGATATAATATCCTGTAGTATCTTCTTTATACTTTTTTTTATCATCATCAGAATCGTCATCATCATCTTTCATGAGCTTTTTGGCAATCTGTTTTAAAATCTCTTCTGGATCCGCGTTTTCAGGGTCAATGTCAAGGTCTTTAAAGTCTCGAGGGTTGATTTTAAAAACTCCTCCGTTCTTAAAAGGAACAAACTTACTTCGTTGTTCTAAACGTTCTTTCTTCCGTGCTTTGATGTTATTTAGTTCTTTGCGCATCAATTCTCTTAATTCATGAACAACGAGCTTATCCAATTCAATAGGGTCCATTTCCATTAATGTATCTATATCATAGGTTTTTGTTACTTTTTTTATTGCTTTTTCTCGTTTAAATTCTGGAATTTGATTGATTGATTCCAATTTTAATATTTGTAGGATACTAAGCCAATCGAGTTTCACAGACCAATAGGTATGTTTTTCTGACATTATATTATGGAAATAAACTTTTATCTTAGTACTGAATAGATAATAAAATGCTACCGATATAAATGTAATTATTTTAACCTATAAACTCCTTAATGCTTGAAACCACTACCTCTGGAGCATCAATCTTAATCCAATGACTAGCATTTTCAATACGAACAATTTTTAAATCTTTTACATAGTCAGATAATCCTTCAAGAATTTTATTAGTAAAATAAGTGTCATTTATACTATGAATTACTAGCGTTGGAACTTTAATTTCACTGTAAAAATTTGTGACAGGTGCGCGATACCAATTCAATCCCCCTGTAAGTGCTCCCGGTTGAGACCAAGCTTCTATATATTTTCTTTCATCAAGTTCATTATAGCCCCCCTTTCTTTTAGTTTTTCCAAAAAACATTGTTCTAATCAACTGAAAATTGTCTGCCATCAAATGTTTTTCATAGTTTGGCTTTTTAAATGAAAGCATATAACTACTTGCATTTCTTTGCTCCTCATCTGTTCTCAGAAGTCTTGTCATTATTTGTACATGAGGGGCGTTGATTGCTATGAGCTTGTTCAATAATTCCGGATATTTAGCCGCAAATGCCCAGACTGCGGCTCCACCCCAATCGTGTCCAGCTAGATTAAATTTTCTTAAATTTAGCGCTTCGGCTAAACCTTTAATGTCATCTAGAATGTACTTCATTTCATAATTATCAGCTCCTTCTGGCTTATCGGAGAGGTTAAATCCCCTCATATCTGGCATGATTAATCGATATTTTTCTTTTAAGCCAGGAATGAGATTTTTCCACCCATACCAAAAATCGGGAAAACCATGAATCAAAATTAATGGTTCTCCAGATCCGATTATCATTGTGTGAAGCTTTATCCCATTGGTCTTAATATATTTTTCTTCCATCTCCTTAAATAATTCCATAAATAGATCCTCTTATTTCTGAAGATTTGTTATTTTATAGATAATATGTTTTGAATTTATTTTTATCCAATAAATTCTTTTATATTTGAAATGACGATCTCAGGCTTTTCTGCCATTACCCAATGTGTAGTATTTTCGACTTTTACGATTTTTAAATCTTTTATGTATTCGGACAAGCCTTCTATAGTTACAAGTGTTATTGCATTATCTTTCATACCGTGAATTACTAAAGTCGGAACATTTATAATTCCAGTCCAATTTGTTTCAACCTCAGGGAATTCAACAAAAGTAGTTCGATAATAGTTTAAACCCGCATTTATGGCTCCTGGTTGTGACCACGCATCAATATATACCTTCCTATCAAATTCACTTAGCGGGATTTTTCTTTTAGGAGATTCTAACAGTGCAACTTTTAACAATTGCATATTTTTTTGTAAAAACATCTTTTCTGCTTCTGGTTTTACAAACATTTTCATATAGGAACTTGCTTTTTGTTGACTTTTGTCAGTTCTAATACATTTTTTAAAATGCACAAGATGTGGCCCGTTTGTTAATATCAAGTTTTTCAATAATTCTGGATATTTCTCGGCAAATACCGAAGCTATAATCCCTCCCCAATCATGTCCTGCAAGGCTAAATTTTCCCAATTTTAAAGTCTCACTCAGAGCTTTGATATCTTCAACAAGAATCTCCACGGTATAATTTTCAACTCCTTCAGGTCTATCAGAAAGATTAATCCCTCTCGTGTCCGGGACAACTAACTTATATTTGTCCTTTAATCCTAAAATAATATCTTTCCAACCATACCAGCAATCAGGAAAACCGTGTAATAACATTAAAGGTTCTCCAGAACCAATTATAATTGTATGAAGCTTTATTCCATTTGTTTCTACAAATTTTTCTTCCATTTCTTCAAAAATTTCCATAATAACCTAAACTCCAGCAAAATTGTAAAAAGTTTTCTTAATTGAATAGCCATATCTATATTAATGTTATTTCTTAGAAATATAAGCTATTTAAATCTGAAAAGCTAAAAAATCATAAAATAAGGAAATTAAAATTTAAAATACAAGAGATAGGAAAAATACTATATTTTTATTCAAAATAATCTTGAAAGGATTTTTTAAAATCTTTTAGCGAACTGGTTTCTTTCGTCTTTTCTCCAAACCGCTGGGGTATCAATTTCTTTTTAAAGGAGAAAAATCTCTTAAATACTCTCTCAAAATCCGCCGCAAGTAAACTTTTTTCTTCTCCGAATTTATTTTCTCCAAATTGACGTAAGAAATCGCTAATAATTCTTACCATTACTTATTTTCACCTTTTATTTTTTATTCTTTTTATTCAAACGTTTATTTAAAAAAATAACATTTTATTTTTTTAATTAAAAAGAAAATTATAGTTGCGTATTTAAATTTAATGATCAAGATCATACTTTAAGAGGTATCAAAATATCAGAGTTTGGAATTTATTTAAATACAACAATTTAGAATACCTCTTTTTCATGAAATTTTTTATTCGAAAATGATAATTTCAATCTTTAAAATTCATAGATAAAATTTATATATAAGAGAGTTAAAAAAGGAAGGATTTTAGATAATAATATGGAAGATATAACTCAAGAAGAGAAATTTATCATAAATAAATTAAAAGATAATGAAGGATTGCTTAATTACAAAGCTTTACAAGAATATTGTGCTGAAAAATTTGAAGGAGTAAGACTCATTCTTAAAAAATTAAAAGAAAAAGGTATTGTAGATTACGAGGGGGTAATTCCTGGATTTTCCGCAGAAATTACTCTTATTAAGGATCCATTGAAATGATTAACTCATATAATTTGAATAAGGTTTTCTTCCTTCAGATTTTAATTCATTTGGACGCCTTATAAGGAGGTCTATTTGTATCCACACCAGTATGAATTTCTTCAAGGTTTATATTTAAAAAGGTTCCCTTTGAAGTAATTATTGCTGTACCTTCTAAAACGTGTGTTTTATCATACTGCGAAAAGCCATCTTCGTCAAAAATATATTGGAAATTAAAAATTTGAGTTTCATCATTTTTTTCTTTTATGTCTTTAATAGTGAGATCCTCAATTTCACAATGAGGCCGCAAGGGATTTCCCCAACCTGTCTTTTGATGTATATTTTCTAATAATTTTTCTTCAATTTGCTTTAAACTCATATTATTTATAAATAAGATAAATCAATTATTCAATATCCATTGCTTATTACCAACTTCGATAACTTTTCCTCGTTCGATAAGATCCTCAATATGATGCAAAATCATATTATGCTCAAAAAAGTGTATCATGGGATTTCCTCCCTTTTCTAATACTTTTAAAGGAAAAATTAAACCTTTAAACTTTAAATCTTCTAAACCTCTTGGTTTTTTAGGATCGAGCATATTTAGTAAGTCGCTTTCAGTTTTTTCCATTCCAATTAAAAGATTATTAAAAACGTCGTGCTGTTTTTCAAAGATAATGGGCCCGTGGCTGCTAACAATAATATAATCATCACTAAGATAAATATCTTCAATTCTTTTAATGGTCTCCCTAAATATTTCCAAACTACTATATCCAAAACCGTGCCATGCCCACGCTCTCCTTTCTGTTAATCCTATATCAGAAACAAATAATATTTTTCTCTTTGATTTCTCATTTGTATCCTCTATTGAAAAAGCAGATTGAGCAAGAGAATGACCGGGTATAGGGATTGCTTTTATTTTTATACTATCAAACTCAAATTCAGCTTCAGGGTTAAACCCTATGACGTATTTTATTTCTTTGAATCCTAAATCCTTATAAGCAAATTTTTTAAAATCATCTGCTATTCCGAAATCTAGTGTGCCGTTTTCTCTTATAAAATTATTAAAATCTCTTAGATACTCGTTTTCTGGAATCGGACAATAAATCTTTATGTTAGGATTAAATTCTTCGTAATAATGTAAATTATATACATGATCTAAATGCACGTGGGACACAAGATATGCTTCAGTTTTTTCTTTTAAAAGATTTACAATTTCATTTTTATAAAAACAATTGCAATCAATCAAAATATTTCCGGATTTCTCATTTTTAATCACGATTCCTTGACATTTAAACCAAAAAGAAGCATCCGAACGAATAAGAAATATGTCATCAACTATTTTTTCGTATATTAACATATTATAAAGAGAAAAAATAATGAAGTAAATTAAGATTTTTGGAACATTATAGTTATAAATATAAATCCGGGTTTCACATTATTATTTGAAAGATATATACATGATTAAAATCTCTCTATACTAATCTTATTAGGCGTGAAAAAAATGAGTAGAAAAATCGAGGAAAGGACATATCTAAGTTATTTATTGCAATCTCTAAATGTAGATGATTTAAAACAGATTTGTCGTGATTTTCAAATAAAAGGTTATTCAAGATTTACCAAAGTTAAATTAATTGAGTTTATTTTGGATTCAATAGCGGACGAAGAGATGAGTGAGTTGTTGAATCAAAAAGAATTAGAAATCGTATCAAAATCAATTGAAGTAGCATTCGATAAAATTAATGGGGATGATAGAGAATCCATAAGTGGGATTAAGATTGTAAATCCTAAGGAACATGAGGTTGAATTAACATTTAAAGGATTTAATTGGGAATCAACTTCATTTCTATCTATTACAGATAAGAACATAGATAATCCGGAGAGAGATTGTGATTGTAGAATAGGTTCAAACATGGGTCTGTGTAATCATTTTTGGGTGGGAGTTATATCTTCCCTAAAGCAGGATTACTTTAAACTTAAAGATTGGACTTTAACAATATTACCAAAAGATTTTAAGAAAAGAGTAGAGTCCATTGAATCAACTACTCAATCTGTAAAAGAGAAGAATGGGCAAGATATTGAATATATAAAACTTGTTGGAAAATCATCAGATGATTTTCAGGCCATCCCTTTTGTAGATAAAAGCATCACTGTGTATGAAGGAGAAATCACTGTGTTGGAAAAAAAACAACAAGATTTTCAAGGGAATATAACCGTATACTATATTGTTTCTCTTAAAAAAGTTAAGATTGGGCCAAGAATTAAAAAAAAGAGCGATTTTAAAGAGGAAGATATTAAGATAATTGACGACTTAAATCTTCGAATCAGTGAAAAACTCCATAATGAGAATGATTTAAAAAAAGGAGTTAAATTAAGTGCTAATGGAAAGCTTATGAAAGATAACTTCTTAAAAATGTATATCGTTAAAAATATCAGAAAAATTGAAAAAATATAATGCTTTGATTAATAAGAATGAATGACATTAAATCTGGTTTTGTTAACGATATCAATATGATTCTTGCTACTGATTTCTATCAATTAACAATGGGAGCCGCTTATTATCAATATAATTTTGAAAATAATAGAGATGATAAAGATGATATTGCGGTGTTTGATCTCTTTATCAGAAAATACCCCAAAAATCGCAATTACTTGATTTTTGCTGGCTTAGAACAAGTTATTTATTATTTATTGAATGCTAAATTTACAGATAAAACAATTGAATTTCTCAGAAAAAAACCAGTATTTAAAAATATTGATCCGAGCTTTTATGATGAATATCTACCTAATTTTCGATTTAATTTAGATGTATGGGCTATGAAGGAGGGAAACTATTTCTTTCCTAATGAACCTATTATAAGAGTTGAGGGTCCTATGATACAAGCTCAACTCGCAGAAACGTATTTATTAAATGTGATTAATTTTCAAACGATTGTAGCCTCAAAAGCTTCTCGAATTAAAAATGTAGCTCCAAATAAAGTTCTCCTGGAATTTGGAACTAGAAGGTCTCATAGCCCTCTAGCTGGTGTTTATGCGGCTAGGGCAAGCTATATTGCTGGTTTTAACGGAACTAGTAATGTTGTTGCGGATCTAGAATTAGGAATTAATTCGAGTGGTACCATGGCTCACAGTTTTGTTCAAAGTTTTGACGAAGAAAGTGAAAGTTTTGATTTTTATTATGATGTGTATGGTGAAAATTCAATTCTCTTAATTGATACCTATGACACTGAAAAAGGGGCCGAAAAAGCATGCAAATATAAGAATAACATTATGGGTGTGAGAATCGATTCTGGAGATCTGATCGAACACGCCAATAAAGTCCGAAAAATATTAGATAATAACGGATGTAAAGATGTTATAATAGTTGCAAGTTCCGATTTAAATGAATATAAAATAAAGGAAATTATTGATAAAAACACTCCGATAGATGCGTTCGGTATTGGAACAGAATTAGCTACTTCACGAGATGATCCCACCATTGCTGCCGTGTATAAATTAACGGAATATAAAGGGATACCTCGTATCAAAATCAGTGAAGGAAAACTTACATATCCTGGTAAAAAACAGATTTATAGGACTTTTGATAAAAATGGGATATTTAAAGAAGATATTTTGACGCTAGATAATGAAACACCACCTCTAAACTCTGAAGCTTTATTATTTCCAGTTTTAAAGAAAGGAAAGTTAGTGAGTGAACTGCCTGAATTAAAAGAAATTCAACAAGTTTATCTTAATAATATTAATAGATTGCCAGAAGATTTCAAAGTTTTAGAGGAAAATCATATCTTTAACTTAGGAATTTCACAAAAATTAGAGGAATTAATTAATTCACTAAAAAAGAAATACATTTGATCTGTAAAAAGTTAAATCAAAACGTAATAATTTTTATCTGTTATTATTAAATTCACGTTATTCTCTTGAAAAACTTGACGAAATTTTCGCAAACATTAATAAATGGTAATTTTATTAATAATCTACTTTTTTAAAATAATATAATTAATAATTTATCAACAGTGACATTATAAATAAGAATTTTTTTTACAAAAGGGATTAAGATTGAATATTGAAGAATTAAATAAACAGATTAGTAACCCTTCTCTTGAATTCAAATCATTAGAGGGTTTTGAAGTCATATGTGAGTCTTTAGTGTATGATATTTATGACCTTTATGGTAGAAATACCTTGCTTTCGATGTTATACCAAATAGGGAAGGGCCCTGGAGAGACTATTGCTAATAGAATTAAGGAAAAGTATAATAAACAAGAATTTGAAATCTTAGAAGCAGTTGAGATTTTACTAAAGGAGTTAAAAGACTATTATTCAATTAAAATTAGGGATATTGAAGAACATGACCATATGTTAAGATTCATCATTGAGAATAGATGTTTTCTCAGAGAGCCAATAAAAGATAGGGAAAAACTAAAATTTGGAAAAGCTTTTTGCAGAATCAATAAGGGCTATTTTGAGGAAGCTTTTAGGCAATTAATAGGAGATAAAATTAAGAATATTGAGGTAAATTTCTTAAATAACGATGAAGTAACTGATACTTGTGTAGAAGAAGTTAATTTTTATTACAATGGTGCTAAACTTCATTAAGAAAGAAAATTATCAACTTTTATAACTATAAAGCTGTTTGTTGGGAGATATATTCCTTCATTATTATTTCAAAATTCTAAAGAGAGTTTACTTATTTAAATAAGAAGATAATATATATAATTAAACCAGAAAATTTATCATTTTGGAATACTATTATACTAATAGGTGAGTGTTTTATGAAAACCAAGAAAATTAATTTAGGAGATTTAATTTTCATATTGTTTTATAAATATGGTGGAGAAATAAGAGGAAGCACTACACTACAGAAATTAATTGATATTATAAGATTAGATAGCGATTTAGAAATTGATGTCAACTACTCAGCTTATGACTACGGTGATTTTTCACAAGATGTTAATGATGTAATTCAAGTATATCTAGACAATTCATGGTTATGTAAAGAAGAAGTAAGATTTGAAGCAAATAAAAAAAAAAATATATATAAACTTACGTCTAGTGGTGAAAAAATTGCTAAAACGTTATATGATAACTTGATTACAACAGAACTAAAAGAATTAAGTGTTATAGAGAAATTTAAAAACAAAAGTCTGGATGATATCCTTGCTTATTCATATTTTTGGTATCCTCAAACGGCTATTAAGTCAATGATTAAAAATGACATTTTTAAAAGATCTAAAATCTTAAGCTATTTAGATGGTGAATTAGAGAATGAATATAAATCGATAGTTAGTAAGGGAAGCACTATTAAAGAAATCATTCGAGAATCGTGGAAATGTTAATTTAAATTTTAAAAATAAAGTAGTTAATAGAGAAATGAAACCTCTAATTTTTATTGATACCGATATATTATTCACATTTTTCGCTATAAATGTTGAGAAAAAGAATATTTTCATAGATACAGGGACAACGGGGAATAATGACATCGATGCCATTTTAAACCTTATTAAAAGTATAGAAAGTAAAGGTCAAATTATTTGTATGTCAGATTTTTCCATATTAGAACTTGTATGTACCCTAAACAGATTAAAGAGTACTCATAAGATTCCTCAGATCCTCACAAAAATTTATTCTATGTGTGATATTTTACCTTTAAATGATTTAATGATAAAATTAGCATGGTATTTTGCATCTAGGTATCCTCTTCATTCTGGAGACTCTCTTCACATTTCATTTTGTTTATCCAATGACATCACAGAGATTATTTTAAAAGAAGTTGATTTTTATAAGGTATGTGTTAATATGAAAAATGACTTTCAATCATCAAACTTAGAAAATATGGAAAGATTTTTTACTCAAATATCTTACGCTCAAGGTTTACCTCAAAAAATATCAGAAAAATATTCTAATTTAAAAAATCTTAAAATAACAAAGATTTAATATAAGTAAGAATGAAAGAAATTTTAATGCACAGCTATATTGAAAAAGAATTCAATAAATATAAGTTTCGACATGAAGTAAAGTTTTTTAGAAAAAAAATCGATTTTACTTTTATTGACAATAATAGTGAAGTACATGCAATAGAACTAAAAGTAAGAGATTGGAAGACTGCTTTAAATCAAATAGATACAAATCAATTATGCGCTAATTATTGTTATTTAGGAATTTGGTATAAGAATGAAAAATTGGTTCCTAGGAAAATTATAAAAAAATATGGTTTTGGTCTAATTTCAGTTGAAAAGGATAAGTGTGACATTATTATTAATCCGAAAAAATCTCCAATATTAAACATAAATTACCATAATTTTCTTAAAAATCAGATTGAGGGAGTTTAGATTTGAATTATTTTTTTAATTATTTGGTTTTATATTCAAAATTTTATAATGAAATTCTTCCTAATGAAAGTAAAATCTATTTCGATGCATCTTATTTATATAATTTTCAGTCTGCCTGTTATAATTTAATTTCTAAAAAGAATCATCATTATTTTATTGATCCTGTTACCTTTAAATTTCAGTATGGTGGTGATAGAGCTTTTTATTTAAACTATATTAAATACTTTAACGAATTTCGGGGTTTGTTTAACAAAGAAAACATAATAAATCTAGAATTCTTGGACGATCCAGATAATTTTAATGACATTTACAAAAAAATTATTAGATTTCAAAGAACTATGTTAGCTAAAACACATATTCCTATTGATTATTATAAAGCAATAGCAAGTGGTAGAAAAGATGTTAAAAGTTTTAATCCTATTGAAAATTTGGAATTTATTATATCGCCATACTTTGAATTTTATAGAATAAATGATGATTATTATAATTATACCTTAAAATATTCATTAGTAGAACCAGAAAATTATTGTGTATTACGTTTTCCAAAAGAAATCCTCTTTGATCCAGACAATGTCAAAAAAATTATAAAAGACTTCAATAATTCAAAAGGTATTTTAATTAATGTTCTGGAACTCGATCAATATAATAGAAATGATTTAAATCTACATTTTGAAAATTTAATTGACCTTATTTACAATTTTAATTCGAATAATCAAAAAGTATTACTTATGAATAATTCGGAATTTGGAAAATATTTTAAATATTTTGGTTTAGCATCTGTATGTTCAAATGTTTTGATAGGGCAAAAAACCTCTAATTATGAACCATTTAGAGGTAATAAAAGAGGAGGAAGTACAGATTTCATCTATATACCTCAAATTGAGAGAAGTGTCTCCATTACAAATGGAGAAAGTTTAATCACAAGAAATAAAAAGTTAAAAAAAATTTTTCCCGAGCATATTAGAAATATGAATTTAAATTCCAGGATTGAAAATTATCTAATATCAATTAAAAAAAAGATTGATAAAGTTAAGCACTCTACTGTTAAGATAATTGTCCAAGAACTGGATAACTTTTCCAAACAAATTACATTTAATTTACACAAAAAAAATTATAACTATATTAATATTTGGAAAGAAATTCTCATTAAAAAGTATAAAAAATACCTTGAAAGGATTTAAAGTTAAATTTGAAAAAGAATTAAGTATTAGAGATATGCGTTTTAAAAAGGAAGACTTGCTAAAATTACTGAATACACGAAAATTAGAGCTAAGTCCCAAACTTACAGAACTATTAATCCAAATTATTTCTAAGGGAGAGAATGAAACAATTGAATATAGTGATGAATTCAATATCGACGATTTGTTTAAACTCGATGATGTCCTTTCTGATATTATTGAAATTAATTTTAGTGAATGGTTTTGGGAAAATAAAGAAAAATTATTCCCCCTCTTAGAACCGAGTCTAATTTGAAATTGTAGAAGCAATTGAGATTTTATTAAATGAATTAAAAGACTTCTATTCAATTCAAATTAGGGATATTGAAGAACATGACCATATGTTAAGACTCATCATTGAGAATCGCTGTTTTCTCAGTGAGCCAATGAAGGATAGGGAAAAACTAAAATTTGGAAAAGCTTTTTGCAGAATCAATAAGGGCTATTTTGAAGAGGCTTTTAGGCAATTAATAGGAGATAAAATTAAGAATATTGAGGTAAATTTCTTAAATAACGATGAAGTCAATGATACCTGTGTAGAAGAAGTTAATTTTTATTACAATGGTGCTACCCTTCATAAATAAAGAAATACTCTAATTTCATTCTTACCGAAGAATGAAAATTCTCTACTTGTGGTTCGATCCTCTCCAGAATTCTATATATTTTTCCAGTTCTTTTTTCTTTTCTTGTTCTTTTTTTAGGAACTCAATATTTTCTATTAGTTTATTCGCAATTGGTTGATTTCCCAAATTAAGGTTATTTAAAATCTCGAGTGATTCTTCAAATTTCTTTAAAGCCTCATTTGAGAAATTTATCTTCTAAAAATTATTTTTTTTAACTCTTACAATTTAGATGACTTCGTGCAATATCCCTCATCTATATTCCTCAAATTGAGAGAACTGTCTCTATTACAAATTTAACGTATATTAGGGAAACAAAATGACAATGGTTAATTTTAAAAATTACATTTTTATCAAAGACTAAAAAAATGAATTAGAGAAAAAATAGAGAGCTCTAAAATGCATTTCTTAATCTTTCTTAATAATAATATTATTAAAAGTGGTATTGATTGGTAAATATTTTTAAGTATTCACCTTCTAAAATAGAATAATTCAAAAAAAAAAAAATTTGACGCTAATATGTATCATTTAGATGGAACTGAATATTTGGAAAAAAAATATTATCGGAAGACATGGAGTGTTTGTCCTGAATGCTTACAAAGAATCGCCGCGGAAATTGTAGAGGAAGATGACCAAATTTGGATGAAGAAAAATTGTCCAGATCACGGAGATTTTAAAGACAAGCTCAGCTCATCCGCTAAGTACTATAAATGGACACACTATAGCAACGAGAATTGGAGTTTCGAAAAAAATGGTGAAGCTAACCCTCCAGATTGTGCTGCATCTGATCCACGAGGATGTCCTACTAACTGCGGTTTATGTGATGAACATCTTTCAGCATGCTCACTTGCCTTAATAGATCTCACGAATAGATGTAATTTCAACTGTAACTTTTGTTATGCTAATATTCTTCAGAGTGGCTATCTGATTCAACCAACTCTCGAAGAAATCGAGAGAATTATGGACCATTTTAGAAATAAACCACTTCCCGCCGTAAGTATAATGTTTACGGGAGGCGAGCCAACTATACGGAAGGATTTCGCTGAGATTTGTAAGATGGCAAAAGATAAAGGCTTTAAAGAAGTAATCGCAGCGACTAACGGATACGGATTTCAGAAAAAGAAAGGAGGGCTTGAATGGACTAAAAAAGTTTTTGAAGCAGGACTCGATACCTTATACCTTCAATTTGACGGAATCAACAACATAACCTATGAGAAAACCCGTGGAATCAAAAATTTGATGGCTTATAAAATGCGGGTTATTGAAAACTGCCGAAAAGCAGGGCTCTCATCTATTAATCTGGTAGCAACAATCGTAAATGGAGTAAACGACAAAGAAATTGGAAATATCATTCAATTCTGTATAGACAACATAGATGTTATTAGAGGAATTACATTCCAACCTGTCTCATTATGTGGCCGAATTTCTGCTGAAGAAATGAATGATCTACGAATCACTAATGCTGACGTTATTAAAGAAGTTGAAAAGCAGACGGGAGGTAAGATAGCCATGGATACTGCTTGGTATCCACTCACAACTGTAGTCGAGTTCGGGCGTTTGGTAGCTTATTTAGCGGACGTCGATCCAGTGGAATTTACATGTCATCCTGATTGCGGATTTGCTACATACTTGGTCATTGACCCTAAGACTAATGAGATGATTCCAATAACTGAGTACCTAGATCCGATTGAAATCGTGGATTTTGCAAATAAATTCTGGGAAAGAGTGAAAATTAAGGAGAAAAAACCGATTAGTATCTTTTCAAGTCTTTTAGGAGATTTTGGAAAAACTTTAGATAAAGGACTTACTTTTCTCGATAAAACACAAATGAAAGCTCGATTTCTTATAGGCATGTTGCAATATACGAAAAAGCCTGGAAAACTTATGGAAATGTTTAGCCGAGTGTTATTAAATGCAGATTGGGAAAGTATTAGTTCATTTACCCATGGAACCCTTTTGATTAGTTCTATGCATTTTCAGGATGCTTACAACATGGATATTGAAAGAACTAAACGCTGTATAGTACATTTTGGTGTAGCTATGCCCGATGGAACCGTATCTGAGATTCCTTTCTGTACAATGAATTCTTTACATAGGCCAGAGATAGAAAAGCTTGTAGCAAAGAAGATTACAGCTAAAATGAAAAACGAATTCGATACAACTACGGGATTAGAAATAGTTGAGATTGAGCCTGAAATTGCTCGTAATGGGGGAATCCCTAAAGAGGATTAAACTAAGAGGTAATAAGCAAATGACAGAAGAAGAGTTTAAGGTAAAGGAATTAGTCGAGTTAAACACGAATGCGGGAGAAGAATATCAAGAGGCTATGGTGAAACGAGTTGAATATTTTGCGAATAAAAATGCGGAAAACTCAGTTTTCAATAATTTAGTTCAAAATACCTTAATAAAAAGTCTTGGCACAATATTAGATCTTAAAGTGAAGGTGGACAATGCGATTGGCGAAGAAAACATGAAAAAGGTCCACGATTTTCTTGATGAAATATTATTATTTGGTCTCTAA
>Ga0209976_10001299_pt1 | contig 14846 bp, 16 predicted proteins | sample SumtaG_FD_182806 | JGI IMG/M metagenome (GOLD analysis project Ga0209976, IMG submission 182806) | Deep subsurface microbial communities from Indian Ocean to uncover new lineages of life (NeLLi) - Sumatra_00157 metaG (SPAdes) (version 2) | ecosystem: Environmental > Aquatic > Marine > Oceanic >...
CAACCAATGACTTTGTGGCCCTTGATGAAAGCTACCGGCACAACTCCGCTGCTTTCGGTTTGAAAAGTGAGTGCCCCATTTTCCTCCACTTCGAAAGACTCCTAAGGAGTACCGCCTATCGCAGGATCAGGAGTCACCTCCAGAAGGAAGCACCACGTGGGATAGGTTAACGAAAGACTGTCCCCGGACGTCGTGAACGGTACAGGTATACCGTCCATGGCGACAGCGCCAGAATTGGCATCGGCCCAGTTCACACTGCCCTTTGTGTAAGTGTAGGATTCGTCACCGAAGATAAGATACCATCTGCGCGCCAGGCTCACAGTGCCGGCCAGGGAATAGTCCTGGCCCACACTGGTGGGCAAAATAACCATGGTACCGGTGGCTGTATCGAGGTCCGCTTCGGTGATGGTCTTGATGTAATTATCGAAGGCGGTGTAGTAATCCATGTCGAAACCGGAGAGGTAGTAGCTGCCGTTAAGGTCCGCTGCGATCGGTGGGCTATTGCTGATCCAGTAATCCGTCTGCTCCGCGCAGACGAAGATTGTATCCGTCTCGCTCCCCTGGCTGCAGCTGAAAAGAACCAGCATGAGCGGTAATACCAGAAACAAGATCAAGGCTTTGCTTTTAATCATCATGTGCCTCCCCTGGCAGCGTGTCGGACAATCTCGATCACGTCAGCGGCTTGACGGTGAATTTTTTGGAAAGCTCTTTTTTAAGGTTTTTTCTCGGAAACATGGGTATCTAGCCGGTGATTCACCGTTGTGAGTTACCCAATATCCCCATTACATCCAAAACCAGGCACTGGTTTTGGATTCTGTGCGTATTTTCCTGCAGACTCCTAGATGGTGAAGTTGAAGATCAACCCCACGTTAAAGGCCTCGACTTCCAGATCGAAATCGGTGTCTTCCCATCGGCTGCCCTGCACATAGAGCTTTGCCGACAGGTTTTCACTGACGGAATCCTCAACACCCGCGCTTGCGAAAATCCCGGTCCCCTCCAGGTCAATGCCGGTCGTATCGATCTTGTACGTTCCAACCCCTGCGGAGACGAAGGGACGGATCTTGGTTAGTCCCGTTAGATACAAGATCGGTCCGACCTCTACCCAGTCATAGTTGACACGGCTATTGGAAAACCTCTCCCTTTGGAACGTGCGCCCCGCTCTGACATCCAGCGCCAGCTTGGAGGACATGTTGAACCCGATGTTAAGGGCGACCCCAGGGCCCGGCATTATGGCAACCCACGTACCCGGCCTGAGGTCCCCTCCGAAACTGGCCGTATGCAGGCCAATGCCGAAATAAACAGGTGATTCGGCTTGGGCTCCGGTGGTGCTGAATAACAGAATTGCCAGCAAAAAGAAGCTGGCGGGAAGCTTACGACTCATAGTCCCCTCCTAACAAGTTTGTACAAGACAGGGTCTTTCTGCAATTCCTGATTCATATCTGGTCCGGTTGCTGTTCCCTGCCCCTATGGAGTTGGTGGATCAGGTAGCCGGAGAATCGGGGAATTGAGGTGCTTTTTTTGTTTAGTGGTTGATGGTAAACGAAAAGGGAAAATGAGGATAGTCTCCGACTCTTGCTGCAGGATATAATCCCAAACCGTGGCCGGCCTTTGCAGAAAACTACCTCAGGCGAGTTCCCCTCCCAGAGAAATGTGGATCACGGTAAAATCATATAAAAGTTGAAGTTTACATGTCAACAACAAATAAGGCGGTACCCAGGAAAAACGGCACAAATTAATCGATGCTGCCCCTTCTCTCTCTCCCTTCCTTTCCCTCGGTGCCGGCCGCGTGCTATTATGATCGCCGTGAGCGTCCTTTATTTCCTCGATCTCCTGGGTACAGCCGCTTTCGCTGCCTCCGGCGCCCTCGCCGGTGTCCAGCGGCGAATGGATCTGCTCGGGGTGGTTGTCCTGGGACTGGTGACGGCTGTCGGTGGCGGTACCGTGAGAGACCTTCTCCTGGGAAGTGTCCCGCCCTTTTGCTTCAAGGACGAGAACTACCTCTACCTGTCCATAATCATCGCCCTGCTGGTGTTCTACTATCACCACAGCCTGGATTTTATGCAGCGGCCCCTGCTCTATTTTGATGCTTTAGGGCTTGGAACCTTTCTGGTGATCGGCACCGGAAAAGCCCTGGCCTACGACGCCGGTTTCCTGGTGGCGGTAATGATGGGCGTCACCACGGCCACCGCCGGCGGGGTCATCCGGGACGTGCTGTCGGATCAGGTGCCTTTTATCCTGCAGAAGGAGATCTATGCTACAGCCTGCATCTTTGGAGGCATTCTGTACTACATATTGTATCGTGCAGGTGTTAATGAACCGCTTACAGCGGTGATCGCAGCCCTGGTCGTAGTCATCATCCGTGTTATTGCCATCCACCGGCACTGGTCCCTTCCGGTGGCGAAGATAGAGTGATGAAAACAATCCTTTTCGATTTCGACGGAACCTTGATGGACACCTGGCCGGGAATTGAAACTACCCTCAGGACATCCCTTCAGACCCTTGATATCCCTGTCCGCGACGATGCCATAACACGCGCTCTGGTAGGGATACCGCTCACGAAGGTCTTTGAAGAACTTCTGGGAGGTGATCAGGCGAGCGTTGGCCAGGCCACGCAAAAATACAGGGAGCTGTTCCCGGTCGTGGGCATGCCCGGCGCCAGGCTCTTTAAAGGGGTCGTCAGGATGCTGGAGGAGTTGACGAAAAGGGAACGGGAACTTTTCCTGGTTACGGCTCGTAATGAGGTGATTACTAAACAGATGATGGTGGAACATGGCCTCACCGGATTTTTTACATGGGTACGAGGAGAGCTGGAGGGCGAGGTTCCCGATGGAAAGGACCACATGGTGGCCGAAGTCCTTCATCGTTTCGGTCTGGACTCCGAGGATTGCGTCATGGTGGGGGACCGCCGTTACGACGTGGAGGCTGCCCGTGCCAACGGGGTGAGGGCGGTGGGTGTGACATACGGTTATGGGACGGAGGATGAACTCCAGGATGCAGGAGCCAATCGACTCGTCGGGTCGGTAACCGAGTTGGAAAAGATGCTTTTGAATGATTGAGTATTGAGAGTTCCGAATTGAGAATTAAGGGCATGGGCCAAAACCAAAGATTTTTATCCTCAATTGATAGGGTCGCAAAAAGTCCTGACGTGACTTTTTGAGACCCATAATATCTTTGGGGAAAGCGAAAAGTGTCATTTTCCCTTTCCTTACAAATCAATGACTTTAATTAACGGTCATTGATCTGGGCGCCCCACCCGGGGCGCGTTGATGACTTCTCGAGAAGTCATCTTAATTGTATGCGGAAACCGCCATGGAAAGTTTCATTAAAGCCTTTGTGGCCTACTTCGTGATGGTGGACCCTATCGGGACCTCCCTGATCTTCAACTCCCTGACGAAGGGGAGGGACGATTCCTATGCTCGCAGGATGGCCTCCCGGGCTGTCTCACTTTCCACCGTGCTGGTTCTCCTCTTCGGGTTCTGGGGTGTGGCCCTGCTTGGCGTTCTGGGGATCGAGATGGAATCGTTCCGGATCGCAGGCGGACTTTTGATTTTTTACGCTGCTTTCGGGATGATCACCAGGCCGGACAGTTCCGGAGATCCCGGCCAAATGGGAGTCTTTGAGGACATATCTGTCTACCCTCTTACCATCCCACTCATTGCCGGGCCGGGCTGCCTGACCCTCACCGTCCTTCTTTTCTCCAACGCCCGGGACGAAGGAGCCAGCCTGATTCCGCTCATTTTAGCCATCCTGATCATATTTGTGCTGACCTTTTTCAGCTTCCTGTTTTCCAGGACTTTCATTCGCATGGTGGGCCGGACAATGAACAGCGTCTTTAACAGGCTCCTTGGTGTCATACTCGCTTCGCTCGCCATTCAGTTCATTGTCGATGGGATCAAGGGGTTGTGGGGGTAAGGGAAAATCAGTGCGTAGTGCGAAGTGCGAAAAAACCGTTAGATGGTGGGAGCGAGGGGGCGTGGGAGCATGGGCGAAAAACCTGGAACTTGAAACCTGAGGTGCAATAGAGCCGAGCGTCCAATGCCTGCCCCTGGCTTGAACAGGGGTCCAACGGAAAGACAGTGCGGGGGGCAGAAGGAGCATGAAGAGGGGGAGAAGATCGGTATGAGAGTATGGGAGTAAGGGAGTATGGGGGTAAAAGACGGTAATAAGTGATCGGTAAAGCCGAGCCCGGACCTGAGCCAGGCCGCACTCGTCATTCCGGGCCGAGCGGCTTGTCGCGACATAGTTCTGAGTTGAGTCGAAGGACGACGACGGAAAGCTGAGACCCGATATTTTTCCCCCGAAAAATTATATTCAGGAGTCTGCCTGGGTTTTTCGGCAGACTCCTAGTTTTTGTCCCTTTCCTTTTTCAGTTCTTCGAACAGTACTTGTTCAAACATTATCTTTAATATTGAAGTTGCAGTCCTGTCTTTAAGATAAGCGATGCTTATTTCACTAAAGAGATCTTTAATGGAAAAGGGTAGTTTCACAAGTTCACCTTTTTCCAGGACAGGTTTTATGCATGACTCAGGTAATTCGCCGATGCAGTTACTGGTCAAAACGATCTTTCTCAAGGTTGTGTAGTTGCCGACCTGGACCGTCGGTTCAAAATTCCATATCCCGGTGTCGTTCCCCTCATCCTTGAGGGTTTTTCTCAATAATCCATCTATTTTGCCTGGAGTAAATGGACTGGTCGCAGGATAATCAAGGATATCTTTTAATTTGGCCTGCTTTTTACCAAGGAGAGGATGTCCGGGACGGCAGAAAATTACGATCGGTTCACGCACCAGGCTCAGTAATTCGATATCACGGGAATGCTTCAAATGGTCCACAGACCCCAGATAGAGATCAATAGTCTGGTTGAAAAGAAGTTCCTCCATGTTTTTCCATGAATCAACTATTACTTTGAACTTGAGCTGCGGGTGTTTGTCCACAAGCCTTCCTATGACGGGGCCAAGGCCGAAATCCTCAAAATAAGGATCTGCCCCAATGGTTATTGTTCCAGTGAAAAGGTCCCTGGTGAGGTTGATGTAACGTCTCGTATTTTCAAACGAGGTTGTTACCGCGCGAGCCCACTCAAGGATGACCTTGCCGGACTCCGTAGGAACTACCCCGGTGGGAAGCCGGTCCACAATAGGAGTCTCGAACAGCTGTTCCAGGCGCTGGATGCTCTTTGACAACGCAGGCTGACTGATGTGAAGAGTTTTGCAGGCTTTTCTGAAACCGCCAGCCTTGACCAAGGCTAACAGCTGGTAGAGTTGATCCACGTGCATGATAACCAGCACTTATCATGTTGATGAGATTAATTCAATTTACTTATCATAGCTACAGGATTAAAGTTCTCATGATCGGCGCAGCCGCAAAGGGAGGATGATCAAGCTGGTAGCAACTTTCCACAACCTGTCTTCAGGATGAATCAGCCGAAGTCATCTTCAAAGATCCCTGACAGCAGGATTTTCATCATGGTAGTAAGTCGGCTTCGTGTGGAAAATTTCAACAGGGTTCATTTGAGGGTTTGGAGGGAGGAATCGATGGGATTGTTATGGATCTGTTTGCTTTGCTTTCACGGAAACTGAAAGCTGATTACATAATTCTGACAAGTATAGATGATCCACTGGCACCCAGTACAGCAAATACCCTTGTCGTCTTTTCCCGGGATAGATACCTCGAAAATTTTCAATACCCCTTGAAAGGAACTCCCTGTGAACAGGTAGTTCAAAAGGAGACTTGCGTCATTTCCGAGGGGGTCGCCGGCTTCTTCCCCGGTGATTATCTTCTGGAACTTATGGGGATAGAAGGCTACGCGGGCACTCTCCTCAAATATGAAAATGGCATGACTGCCGGTATCCTGCTCGCGCTATTCGAAACGCCGATCCGGAACCCGGACAGGGTTCTTGAAACGCTTGGATCCTGTGCTGATTGGGCTTCGGTTGAAGTCGACAGGATCGAAACTGAAAGAAAGCTCCTGGAATCGGAGGAGCGGTTCAGAACAGTTTTTGAACTCAGTCCGGATATGACGTTCGTTTCAAGTATAGAGGATGGTGTTTTCATAGATGCCAATGAAGAATTTTTCATGGTCTCAGGATACAGCAAGGACGAGGTCATTGGGAAGTCCTCCCTGGAACTGGGACTTTGGCTCCATCCCGAAGATTGTAAAAACCTGGCCGATCCGATCCGTGATTCAGGTTATGTGAAAAATCTTGAGATGGAGTTCAAAAACAAGGATGGATCCACGGGGGTCGGGCTTTTATCAGCGACAATGATCAGCGTTGAAAGCCGGCCTCGCCTGCTCACCGTTGTAAAGGATATTACTGAGCGTAAACGGCTGGAAGATGATCTGAGGAACGCTCTGAAGGAAAAGGACCTTCTCTTTATAGAGCTCCACCACAGGGTCAAGAACAACTTTCAGGTGATCACCAGCATTTTGAAGCTGCAATCTGATCAGATCGAAAACCCTGCCTGCAGGGAGGTCCTCAAAACCTGTCGTGACAGGATCCTTTCAATGTCAGCCATTCACGAGCAGTTGTATCACTCTAAAGGACTGGCGGAGATCGACTTCGGCAAGTTTCTGGAGAACCTTGCCGAGAACCTGGCAACTTCTCACGCCGATTTTTCAGGTGTGATCTCCCACCATGTTGAAGCACAAGGTGTCGTTTTAGGCATCGAATCAGCCATACCGTGCGGCATGGTCGTTAACGAACTGGTGTCCAATGCTTTAAAACATGCTTTTCCACAGGGCAGGAGAGGAACCATAACGATCTCGTTGAGGCTGGATGCGGATGACAATTTCGAGATCAGAGTTGCGGATGACGGGATCGGGATCCCCTCTGATCTTGATATAAGAAATACCGACACACTCGGGATGCAGCTTGTTATCATGCTTGTCGAAAGACAGCTTTACGGCAGCTTGGATGTGGTAAGGGATAAGGGGACTGACTTTACCGTTCGATTCAGGAAAAAGGCCGGTTGATCATCACAAGGGGACTTTATGGGTTCGGCGAGGATACTAATTGTTGAGGATGAGATCGTTGTTGCCAGTCATATCCGGATAGAGTTGAAAGAGATAGGTTACCATGTCTGCTCCCTGGCAACCTCCGGTCGGGAGGCTATCAAAATAGCCGAGAGCGAGAGGCCGGATCTGATCATAATGGACATTATGCTATCTGAGGAAATGGATGGAATAGAGGCGGCAAGGCACATTTCCTCCCGCTTCCAGACGCCTGTCATATACCTTTCCGCTTATACTGACGACGATTTTGTCGAGCGTGCAAGAGAGACCGAACCGTTCGGTTACCTGCTCAAACCCTTCAGGAGCAGGGAGCTTCACTTGAATGTGGAGATGGCCCTCCACAAACACCGTATGGAAGTGCAGAGAGATATTCTGGTGCGGGACATAAAGGATCAGGTCGAACAGATCGTTTCGTTAGGTGAACTGCTGCCTATTTGCATTTACTGTAAGAGCGTCAGTGATACACCTGACACCTGGAAGAATTTAGAAGATTACGTCCAGCATCATCTTAACGTTAAATTGTCACATGGGATCTGTCCTAACTGTACCGATAAATTCCATCCGGGAAAGGATGGTGTGGATTCGAATACGCAGGCTTGACCCCTTCCAGGTAAGGCTGTCTCTACGTATCAATGTATCTAGGTATCTAAGTATCCAGGTGTCGATGTAAGGCAGTCATCGCCGGCATTCCGGAAAAAGCTGTATTTAAGTATCGACGAGTCTAAGTATCGAAGTAAAAACTTCCATACCAGATGTTTCTTTTGAGGTGTGAGATTGTTATGTTTATTTTCGCTCAGTCGCTCAGTCGCTCAGTCGCTCAGTCGCTCAGTCGCTTAGGTGCTTAGTCGCTTAGTCGCTCAGTCGTCAAGTCGGAAGATTTTCTCCGCACCTCGAAACCTGGTCCCAGTTTTAACCGCAATGGTGTTACCTGGATACGTAGATACGTAGATACCGTTCTTCCTCCCCCTCGCTCCCACAGCAGACTCCAGTATATAGTTTGTCGGAAGATGCTACACTATTGTCACGGTGATTCTGGGGATTCAGAGAAATTTTAATCACGCCGCCTGTCCTGCCTGCCCGCCGTAGCTCTTGACCTCCGAAGTTTAACGAAGGGGTTTCACACGAAGGTGGGAGGTTGCCGAAAGGTTGGCGTGATCGAGGTATATCAACACGCTGCCAGGATAATATCTATCGACAACCTGTTTTCAGGAAGGTTTTAACTTGCTCAAAGGTATTGGATTCAACGATCAAGTGGCTCGAGCCCTGAAGGATCTGAACCTGAGGGATGCGCTGCCCGGGCGGGTCGTCTGGCAGAGCGCCTACAGCTACAGGGTCCAGTGCGAGAATGGGGAGATCGCCGCTGAACCGACAGGGAAGCTCAAAGCCGGCGATCTTCCGGCGGTGGGTGACTGGGTGGCGGTACGCCAATCTGCCACCGGTGAGATGGGGACTATACTGGCCATCCTGCCCCGGACAAGTGCCTTTTCCAGGAAGGCGGCGGGTAAGGGTGTGAGTGAGCAGGTTGTGGCAGCCAATATAGATGAAGTGCTCATCGTCACAGACCTTGACCAGGATTTCAACCAGCGCCGTATTGAGCGATATATCACCCTGGTCTATAACAGCGGAGCGAATCCCGTGGTGGTGCTCAACAAGACCGACCTGGCAGCTGATGTGGAGGCTGTTGTCGCTCAAACAGAAGCGGTCTCTCCCGGAATCCCCGTCTACGCCGTGAGCGCAGAGGAGAATCAGGGGATCGACCAACTACAGGAGCATCTCGGTAAGGGTAAAACCGTGGCTTTTCTGGGCTCCTCGGGCGTCGGCAAATCGGCAATAATCAACCGTCTTCTGGGTGAAGACCGCATGGAGGTGGGCGAGGTAAGGGAAACGGACGGAAAGGGCCGTCACACGACCACGCACCGTGAGTTGGTTATGCTCCCGGGCGGCGGGGCGGTCATTGATACTCCGGGGATGCGCGAAATCCAGGTCTGGGGCGATGAAGATGGCCTCGCGGCCGCTTTCCCGGAAATAGATGATCTGGTTGCCGCCTGTCGCTTCCGGGATTGCCGCCACGATTCGGAGGGAGGTTGCGCTGTCAGGGAAGCGCTGGACTCGGGCCGCCTGGATACAGCGCGCTTTGACAGTTACATGAAGCTCAGGGCTGAATTCGAAAACCTTGAGCGCCGCCGCAGTCAACATGCCCGCATAGTGGAAAAGCGGGAGGGCAAGCGTTTCGCGAAGATGGTGCGGGAAGTCAACAGGCATAATCCGAAGAGGAAAAAGCCGTGATTAGTAACTCGTGATTCGTGATTAGTAGATACGTAGATACATGAGCCCGTCCCTTGGGGCTACGTACCTCCCCAGTGTGCCAGCGTCGCCGTGTCAGGCGGTTTCTCTTCGCTTCCCCAGCCAATAAACCTATTTTTCTTACCTGTTTTTATCTTGACAAAATAGATAAGTTTTATAATAGTTAATATTAATATTGCTTAGTACTGTCCGGGGTGTTGGAGGCAGGGAGCACAGAGTGCAGAATGAAATCATGGGTTTACTACCCAACACACATACACATGAGCGGTTCGAGGAGATGTACAGGACGTACAATCGGCGGGAGTTCGTCCATCCCGACCCCTTGGAGTTCGTGCTCAGGTTCCAGGATCCGGCTGATCAGGAGATAGCGGGACTTATAGCCTCCGGCCTGGCTTATGGAAGGGTGGGGCATATTCTCAAAAGTCTGGACAGGATCTTTAAAGTCCTCAGTCGTCCATCCGCCGGCTTGGCGGCCATGAGCAGAAAGGATCTTCTGGAAGCCTTCGGTTCATTCCGCCATCGGTGGACCACAGGGGAAGAGCTTGCGTATTTTCTCAGGGGAATATCCATTTTGAGGGAGGAGTACGGGTCCCTGGAAAACTGCTTTCTTGAGGGATTGGAAGATGATGCTCAGGATGTGGTCCCGGCCCTGATCAGCCTGGTGGCAAAACTGCGCTCAGCTTCCGGACGCAGGGACTCGAGCCTGCTGGCCTGTCCCTCCATGGGGAGCGCCTGCAAGCGCATGTTCCTGTACCTTCGCTGGATGGTACGCCGCGATGAAGTGGATCCCGGCCCATGGACACGGGCCTCTTCCGCTCAACTTATTGTTCCCATGGATGTCCATATGCACCGCGTCAGCCGCCGGCTTGGCCTTACATCCCGCAGGCAGGCCGACCTGAAGAGCGCCCTTCAGGTCACCGAATTTTTCAGACAACTGGAGCCAACAGACCCGGTCAAGTACGATTTTGCCCTGACACGTCCCGGTATCCGCTCCGAATTGGAACCCGAAACAGTTTTTACTCATTTAGGTTCTTCCGGCTGAACCGCCCCTGGGTTAAACAACGGTTTTTTTAAAGGCGATGTTTTTTACCACTGAGAACACCCTTCGGCAGGCTTCCGACTACGCTCTATTGAGCTACGACGGACAAGCAGGGCAGGCTGAGAAAAGCTTAATCTGGAGGTAAAGAATCATTTCTATAAAAGTGATCAAAGCTAATTTACCGCAGGGTAAAACAGATATTCAGGGGAAAGCAGGGTATGACATATTCCATTCACCTGACTTCTCCCGACGGGAGAAGGATTTCTTGGAAATCAGCTGATTGAGCCTTGCAGAACGGGATAGAAATACATTTCAATCCCCGGTGGCAAGGCTAAAACAGCTTCGGTGAAGGGAATAGTCTCACTCCTTTTGGTTTTCTCAGCCTGCCCTGAGCCTGTCGAAGGGTGAACTCAGTGTTCTCTAGTGAGTCACATTCCCTTGTCCGCCATAGCTTTCCTGTCCACCATAGCTTTAGCGACGGTGGAAGCGAAGGAGGATGTAGTGAGTGACGAACGGGTGGTGAAAAAGAATTGTATTTGGAATCAGCAACTTGAAGTATGGAGTCTGAACGATGTGAGCGTCAGGTTTTGAGAAATCAAGACTCATTTGTAGGATTGTCATCAATTTCAAGCAGAGAGTGTAGACCTTTGCTAAAATTGATGGACTCGTAAAAAATTACCTGAAAGGAGAAAACACCATGAGCGTCAGGGGTACACAAACTGAACAAAACATCCTCACCGCCTTTGCCGGCGAATCCCAGGCCAGGAACAGGTATACCTACTTTGCCGGTAAGGCCCGGAAAGATGGATATCGTCAGATAGCAGATATTTTTGAAGAAACCGCCAATCAGGAAAAAGAACATGCCAAGAGGTTGTTCAAGCTTCTGGAGGGTGGTGAAGCGCAAGTGATGACATCCTTCCCGGCGGGTGTCATCGCCGATACCATCACCAACCTCGATAAGGCGGCAGGTGGGGAAAACTACGAGTGGACTGATATGTACCCCGGTTTCGCCAAAGTCGCCCTGGAGGAAGGCTTCGAGGAGATCGCCCGGATCTTCGAAGCCATTGCGATAGCTGAAAAACAGCACGAGAAACGCTACCTGGCCCTTAAGGGTAATATTGAAGCGGGCAAGGTGTTTGCAAGGGACGAAGAGGTTACATGGCGGTGCCTAAACTGCGGTTATCTTCACGAAGGACCCAAAGCACCTGATGTGTGCACGGCTTGTGCCCATCCCAGGGACCATTTCGAACTGCTGGGCGAGAATTGGTAAAAAGCAGTTTACGGTGAACAGTGAACAGTAAACAGTAATCAGTGAACAGGTAACAGGAGATCGTAAACCAGCGATTGACTGTAAACCGTGAACTGTAAACTGTGAACTCCATCTGAAAGGAGAATAATTATGGCGGAGAGACTGCAGGTTTACAAATGCGATCTGTGCGACAATATCGTGGAAGTGGTTCACGGTGGAGACGGGGAACTGGTCTGCTGCGGACAGCCCATGAAACTCCTGGTTGAGAACACGACCGACGCGGCTGTAGAAAAGCACGTTCCGGTTGTTGAGGAGTTGGAGCACGGCATCAAGGTTACTGTAGGAAGTGTACCCCATCCTATGTTAGATGATCACTACATCGAGTGGATCGAGGTAGTGGCCGGTGGCAGGTCCTACACTGAGTATTTGAACCCCGGCGGCGCCCCTGAGGCTACATTTTGTGTAAAGGCGGACGAGGTGACCATGGTAAGGGAGTATTGCAACATTCATGGGCACTGGAAGGCATAGGATCGGTGATCAGTAATCGGTAATCAGTGATCGGTAGGCAGAAATAGGATTTTTGACATTTTGAGCCCGGGATATGTTTTCCCGGGCTCACTTTATCCAATACCCAACTGTTGATAGGGTCGCAAAAAGTCCTGACGTGACTTTTTGAGACCCATAATGTCTTTGGGGAAAGCGAAAAGTGTGATTTTCGCTTTCCTTACAAATCAATGACTTATATTGATGGTCATTGATTTGGGCGCTCCACACGGGGCGCATTGATGACTTTTTGCGAAGTCATCAGCCGTTTCCAATCAAAAAACTATTCCGCTGTCACTTTGGTTTCCAGGGCGCCGCAATTTGACTAGGGTCAAATAACCCTTGTTTTCAACGCGTTTTGAGCATGGTCATCCTTTATCTAATCCGGTTTGCTGTTATATTACAGCCAAGCAGAAGGAATAAGGTTTTTTTTACTGATAACCGATTACTGATAACCGATTACCGATTTCAAGGAGGACAACATGTCAGTCAGAACAATGGTACACATCGATGAGGACAAGTGTGACGGATGCGGGCTATGCGTACCCGATTCGCTGAAGGCGCTCTGCAGATAATAGATGGTAAAGCGAAGCTGGTAAGCGACATTTACTGCGACGGGTTGGGTGCGTGCCTCGGTTCTTGCCCACAAGATGCCATCACCATGGTGGAACGGGAGGCCGATGAGTACAATGACGACGCGGTCAATGAGCATCTCGTAGAGTTGGGCAGGGATCCCCTCCCCCACGATCACGGCCATGAGCACAACTCTGGCCAGAACTCGGTAGAGGAAAAAGTCGAGGATCTTGCCTGCGGATGTCCAGGGACACTTTCCCAGAGCTTTGATCAGCCCAAGCCGGTGGCCGCGCCTGCCGCTCCCCAAATGGGTGGTTGCCCGGGATCGCAGTCCCGGAGTTTCGATCAGCCTGAGACCTCCGTTCCGGCCGACCAGGCGGGGCCCGTGGCATCCAGATTGGCCAATTGGCCGGTCCAGATCAGCCTGGTGCCGCCAAAGGCGCCCTACCTCGAAGGCGCTGACCTGCTCATAGCCGCTGATTGCGCACCTTTTGCGTACAGTGATTTTCACCGAAGGTTCATGGAGGGGAAGGTCCTTCTCATAGGGTGCCCCAAACTGGATGATGGACAGGCTTATGTGGAAAAGCTGACTCACATGTTCCGGGAAAACAACATTAACTCGGTAAGCGTTGTTTATATGGAAGTCCCGTGCTGTACCGGTCTCGTTCAGATCGTACAGAGCGCGATTCAGCAGAGCGGCGCCCGGATTCCCGCCACCCAGTACAGAGTGGGTATCAAGGGGGATTTTGTTGAGGAAAGAGTTCTCGACCAGTCGGCGGCTTGAAGAAAGCGTGAGGCTCTTGGCCAAAGGTGTTAACCGAAAAGTGGCGATCCGGGAATAAAAAACGGGTTGCCGCTTTTCTTCCAGGTCCAAGATTTGAAGGATCAGCAAATAGCTCGATGAGATTTTTGCGAGGCAATCAAATTTGATAAAGTGCCTGTCTGCGGCTATATTTGTTCATAGATGAACAAATATATTAAGGAGGAATGCAATGGAGAGGAAAACAGTCTACGGTCCATATGAAGCGATAATGCTCGGGATCCAGCTGGAAGATGACGGTTACGCTTTTTATTCGAGAGTAGCCGAGGCTTCGACAGACTATAGGGTGAAGAACCTCTTTGCGCTCCTGGCCGAGGCAGAGATAGAGCACAAAAGAATTATAAGGGAAGAGATCGAGCCAATGTTCGCCCCCGAATGGTACAGGGACGAAGATCAGGAAATGATGGCCGAATATCTGCGAAGCGTTGAAAAACAGCCTGTCTTTCCGGCTCCCGACAAGGCTATCGAGTTTGCAAAATCCATGAAAGACGCTCACAGGGCTGTGGATATAGGCATCCTGGCCGAGGAGAGGGCTCGTGACTATTTCGCCTTTTTAAGGGATGCCACCCAGGACCAGGAGGGGAAGGATGCATTTCATCGTCTGCACCTGGAGGAAATCAAGCACCTGGAGTTGTTGCTGAACCTGCGGAAAGAGCTTTGATAAAAAGGGAGGTGGATGGTATGTCGGGACCATAGAGAAGCCCACGTGGAAGCTCTCCAGGTCGCCTTGGATACAGAAAAAAAAGGCTACATGTTCTACAAGATCGCTGCAAAGAGCAGCAAGGACTCCAAGGGGCGGGAGGTGTTCGAACACTTGGCAAGCGACGAGATTGAGCACATGGAAGTGATCGCGACAATATATGAATCCCTGACCAATGATGAGCCCTGGATGACCTACGAGGAGGCAGCTGCGAAGTACGGCCAGACCCCGAAAGAGAAGATCATTTTCCCCGACGTGCCGGAGGAGGTCCAGGAAGATTTCGATGATCTCCTGGCTCTCGAAGAAGCCCTGGATTTCGAGAAAAAAGCTGTACAGTTCTATACGGAGCAGGTTGAAGAAGTCGTTGAGGAAAAGGCCAGGGCCTTTTACCAGAGCCTCGTCGAAATCGAGGAAAGCCATGTAATAATCATCCAGGCTGAACTGGATTCACTGATGGGGGCCGGCATCTGGCTGGGTTTCCAGGAAATATCATTAGAGCACTAATAGTCAGACGCGGAGATGCGGGGGGAAAGTACCCAGTAGCCAGTAGGAAAAACAGGGCGAAGAAAGCAGGATGCAGAACGCAGAAAAAAACCTTCGACTGAGGGACCG
>Ga0209976_10001301_pt1 | contig 14841 bp, 14 predicted proteins | sample SumtaG_FD_182806 | JGI IMG/M metagenome (GOLD analysis project Ga0209976, IMG submission 182806) | Deep subsurface microbial communities from Indian Ocean to uncover new lineages of life (NeLLi) - Sumatra_00157 metaG (SPAdes) (version 2) | ecosystem: Environmental > Aquatic > Marine > Oceanic >...
TTTAATCATCCAGTTTATCAGCTTCTGAATCACTGGCTGCCCTGCCAGTCGTCGCTCCACCACCCTTCTCAATCTATCCTTAGGTAAGCTTTCAGCTCCAATGCGCCGCCGCCGCAACCAACCCTGCTCTGCCAACCAATGGTTAATAAAAAACTTGCCTTTTAAATGTTTAAACCCGTGATCTGACATAATCACTAAATTGACTCCTTGCCCATTCTGCCAAAACCATCCCAACATCTCATCCACTCGCTTAAAAAATCTCTCCACCAATTCCACCGCCTCTCTCTTTCCTGAGAAAAAATCACCTCCCAGCCTATGCATCAACCAATCGCTCCCAGAAATCAAATAAAAGAAAAAATCCCACTCACCTTTAAACAACTTCTTGCCCACTTTAAATCTTCTCTCCTCTACATCTATGATCGTCTCCCAAGCCTGTTTTATACTCAACTCTAAACGCCAATCAGCAAAAACCTTGTAGTCTTTTAACTCCTTAATCTTCTCATCCAAATTCTCTGGGTACCAATCACTTTCTGAGGGCGGATTAATAAAACTAGCCACCCCCACACCATGTCGCAACCTCATCGGCAACGCCCCTGGTAAGTTAACTATCACACACCGCTTTCCTTGCTCGTCTAATATCTCATAAAATCTTTTACTCTTTACTTCTTTAGCTGCGAAAAAATCTTGTTGATTAAACTGTCGCGAAAACTTAAGCAAATCATAAGCTCCATGCTTACCGGCATTAACCCCAGTAGCAAAATCCATCCAAGCTGGCAAGGTCGCCGCCGGAATAGTGCTCTTCAATACTTCCTTCCCATATTTTTTAACCATCAAAGCTAGATTTGGCATTACTCCCCGTTCCATTAATGGCTCTAACACATTCCAACTGGCCCCATCAATTCCAAACACCAATACTTTGCTACCCCTGGCCTTTTTCCTCATTAAAATAGAATAACACTAACAGAGCTATTATAAAACCACTGCTAAAATTCACTCTCTGACTCAACCAACCCCTGCCCCTACAGTTCTCCCACCATTAGTCACCTTTCAAAAACTGCAATATAATAAACTATTCATCATTTAAAACATCAATATGGCTATTCATAAAAAGCCAACTAAACTGCGCTTCGGCATCATGTGCGATAGCTGCCACTTCCCTCAATGGCAGGCAGACGCCATTAAAAAACTCCTCAGCCATAAAAATATCCAATGCCGTCTCTTAATCATCAATCAAAACCACTCTGTTTTACATAAAATAACAAAAATCAGGCCCAATAACTTCCTCTGGTTTATCTACAGCCTTTATCTCACCCTTGTCTCCAAAGCCAACAGGCCAGTCAACTTAACTTCCCTGCTAGCCAACCTTCCTCAACTGCCAGTTCAGATCATCAAAAAAGGCAAACATTCTGAATACTTTCACTCATCAGATATACGGAAAATAAAGTCCCATCAGCTCGACTTTATCCTCCGCTTTAGCTTTAACATCATTAGGGGTGACATCCTTTCCTCTGCCAAATATGGCGTCTGGTCGTTCCACCATGGCGATGAGCAAAAATATCGTGGCGGCCCCCCTTGTTTCTGGGAAATCTACCAAAACAACCTTACTACCGCTGCCATCCTCCAAAGATTAACCCCTAAACTAGACGCTGGTATTGTCTTAAAAAAAGGCTACCTCAAAACCAACTACTCATATATCAAAAACAGAGACCAGATGTTCCTTGTCAGCTCTGACTGGCCGGCCAAAGTATCTATCGACATCTTAAATAAAAACGCCTCCTATCTAAACCACCCTCCCTCCACCACCAAAGCTCCTATCTACTCTTATCCTACCAACCTACAGTTGATCAAGCTCCTGATTCTAACCACTGTCAACCAAATCTCTGGCCTGATTAAAGCCCTTTTCTGGGCTGACCATTGGAATATTGGCGTTATCAACCAACCCATCCACGCCTTCATCCAAACCCCCCATCCCAAACACATCCACTGGTACCCCCATCTCTCTAAAACCAGCTTTTTAGCTGACCCCTTTGCCTTAGTTGACCCCAAAGATAAAACCAAACTCCATCTTTTTTATGAAAACTTTCAGTTTACTAAAAACAGCGGTTGCCTTTCTTACCTCAGTTATCAAAATCGTCAGTTCTCTAAACCCCAAACCATCATTAAACAACCCTTCCACCTCTCCTACCCTTACGTCTTCAAACACCAGCACCACTTTTACATGGTTCCTGAAGCCTTTCAAACCAACCAAGTCGTTCTTTATCAAGCCACCAACTTCCCCTTTAAATGGCAAAAACACCAAGTCTTGCTAGACAACTTTGCTGGCCTGGACAACACCTTAATCTATCACCACAAACTCTGGTGGCTGTTCTCATCCAACAAACACCGTCACGAAAACAGCCAACTCTACCTCTTCTACTCCAACAGTCTCTCAAAACCATTCACCCCCCACCCTCAAAACCCTATTAAAACCGATGTCCGCTCTGCCAGATCAGCCGGCACTCCTTTTAAACATCAAGCTAAACTCTATCGCCCCTCCATGGACTGTTCAGAAAAATATGGCAGCCATGTCACCATCAACCAGATCCAAACCCTGACTAAAACCAGCTATCAGGAAGTAAAATACAAAACCATCCCCCAAACCCACACCATCTCCCAAGCCAACCACTTCACCCTAATAGATAGTCATCAACAAGTCTTTATCTTTAAAAACCCTCGCCTCATCATCTTCAATCTCCGCAAAACCCTCAACAAACTACTCAATCCTCTTTCTTTTTCGCAGTAATGTGTGCTTCCCCTCCCGGAATTCTCGATAAAACCAAAGACTCTAGCACTGTTAACCAACCAAACAACACCACTCCCACTCTAACCATCCAAGGCACTGGCAGCCAAAAACCTTTCTTAGGCTTAAGTTCTTTTTTTGGCAAACTATCCAAGTACTTAAAATAAATCAGGGTTGCCAACTGATAACCCCAATGATGACTGTACCTTACCCACTTAATCTTAAATCCATTCTCTTCCAGCAACTGCTTAACTTCTTTTAAATTAAAATGGTTAATATGGCCAATTATCTTTTCCTTCCAATCAATCTTCTTAATCTTCTTTAACCACCAATCTATCACCCACCAGCTGCCTTCAAGCGGCACTACCACATGTAGCCATCCTTGTTTTTTAAGCACTCTAGCCGCTTCCCTGACTACCTTTTCAGGGCCTTTTACATGCTCCAATACGTCTAAGATCATCACTCCGTCAAACTCCTTATCCTTCATCGGCAAATCTCGACCATCAGCTATAACATCAATCTGCCAATCTTTCTTTCTTTCCACATCCATTGTCACCAACTTTAAATCACCTCTTGTTTTCAAAGCCTCTCTCACTGTTTCCCCTTTCCCTGCTCCAATATCCAAAAGCTTCCCTGATGTTCCTTTTAAAGCCTGCTTCAACCACCTCACATGATGCCAACGAGCCAAGGAAAATGCCTTCCTCAACATATCTTCTCTATCTCAACTTCTAGCTTCTTAACCTGCTTGTTTAAATCATACAATCGCTCTGCCCGCTGCCTATTTTCCCTCCCCGCCTTTTCTCTCTTTTTTCTGTCTCCTAACACCTCCACCAACGCCTTAAACAGCCCTTCTTTATCCTTCTGTTCTACCAACCAATTGTTATTTCCCACCTCTTCAGGAATCCCTCCGCAATAAGTTGTCACTACTGGTAAACCGCTCGCCTGGGCTTCCATCAAAGTATGGCTAAAATACTCTGCTACTCGTAACCACGGCCCAAAATATTGATCCCTGCTAGGTGACACAAACACATCAGCCTGTTGATAAATCGCCGCTAACTTTTTATGCTCCATATAACCAACCGCCCTTACTCCTTCAGTCTTTTTAGCTTGCGGCAGTAAACTGCCCTTGCCCACCAGCCACAACTTCGCCCTCGGCTGCTTCTTTCTTATCTCTCCCCAAATATCCAACAAAAAATCCACCCCTTTATACCACTCTAACGTTCCCACAAACAATACCCGCAGCTCATCCTTATCCCGCTTCTTCTTAACTGGTTTAAACCTGTCTATATTTACTCCATAATAGAGGGTGATCAATCGCTCTTCCTCAACTCCCAACTTCCTCAAAGCTTGAGCTGCCCCTTTACTTCTAGCCACAAATAATCTTGTATTCCTCAAAACTTTCTTGGTCGCCCACCTATATGGCGGCAGTTTGTAACCCAAATGCCCTGCCAAAGACGTCCACACCTCAGTCACCAGCGGTTTCCCTAACTTCTTCGCCACTTGAGCTGTCTGGCCAGAATAAAGAGAATATAACTCATGAGTTTCTAACACATCCACTCCCTCACTAACCTCCTCTAACCCTTCCACTCCTATCCATGACTGGTGTGTCTGTTTACCCAACAACCATCTCACTAGATCAACCCCGTACATTTCCTTAATCTCTAAACAACAACTCTCCAAGCCCAACTCTTTAATTAGATTCTTCACTTCCTGGCTTGGATTTGAGCTAATGAAAACCGGCTTCAGCTTAGAAAAGTTAGCTGCATACTCTACCTGCGTCGCTCGAGGAAAAATCCCTCTTACTATGCCAATTCGCCTCCTCAACTTACCCCTCCTCATCTTCCCACACCTTTCTCATCCTGTTCTTCCATTTTAGTTGCCACCTCTTCAGCCATCTCTCCAGCCATCTCATTTGGATCAACCCAGGCTTAAACATCATCAACAATAAGCCTATCAATCCAGCTATCGACATCAACGGTAAAACCCTATACCACCAAGGCCGCTGCACATACAAAATCACCTTATTCCCCTCCTTCACCTCAGGTAAAAAAACATACTTGAGATCTGGTCCAGCCTTGTAAATCCTTAAAGCCTTAACCCCATCATCAGCCACCAACTTAGCCCGCCAATATGGATGATAAGCTTCCTTAAAGTACAACCCATACCCGTCTGGCATATATGTCCTCATCTCAAATTCCACCTCATCACCACTCGGCCGCCTCACCACATAATCATCACCCAACTCTTTTTTATCTCTGCCATAACCTTTTAACAACCACTCCACTACCCGCCTCATCAATTTTACCTCTTCATTATCCCAATCAAACCCCTCTATATGCCCTAAAATATTCATTCCTGACCAAATCACCCTTCCCTCACCATACTCTCCTCCAGCTATTAATGGCTTCCCTTCTGCTGACAAAACCAATCGGCTCCAATCCCTCAAATCATCACTGGTTGACACTCCCCAACTTTTTTCATTCCAAATCAAAGGCCGAAACCGGCCTAAATCTACTCCCTCTGTATTCACCAACTCCCCCACTAACTGGTATTTAGCTTCTACTCCCAGCTCGGTCCACTCCAACCTCTTAGTCGGAAAAAACTCAGCCGTCTTCTCCACTTGCCAATCAGCCGCTGTAAACTGCCAACCAGTATCAATAAACAATCGCCCGCCTTTCCTAACATACTCTTCTAACAAACCCCACGCCTTAGTTCGATTGTCATACTCATAGCCATACAACCACACCATCTCAAATTGTTCTAGCTCTTCTAAATCATACTCACTTACATGTTGCTTGCCATGCACCAGCATTGCCTGATCATAATCAATCATATTAAACAAAGCTTTCCTGAACACCAAATCATAAATCCTTTGCCTGTGGTAATCCTGACCAATCACCAAGATTCTTGGTTTTTTACCGACTGCCATAATCGGCTCAGCTGTCTCTAATTCATAAGCTGCCAAACCCACTCCTCTGTTTACCTCTTTAAACCCAGCTTTGCCTAATCGCTCTACTGGATCAATCGACACTTTAGCCACCACATACTTTATCCCAAACCAATCAGCTAAACCCGGCGTCACTCGAGTATCCACATAAGTTAAATCTTCAATAGCAAAAAGATTACCTTGTTGCACCGCATACATCCTAGTCATCATTAGACTCAACACATCATAAGTGGTAAACAATGAGCCAGAATACAGAAAGGGTCCCACCATCATTGCTGCTGCAGTTCTAGCACTAAAGCTAGCCCTAGTAAATTGATCCCCTGGAATTCCTTTTATAAACTCCTCAAAATCAGGACCAAACATCGTCTCCTGTTTGATTCTGCCCAAAGGCTCTCTCCATCGTTGCTTATCGCTCAACTGCTGCCAGATTGACTCAGACTCTGTCTCACAGTAATAAGCAGCATAAGCCTTCCAAACATTACACTTACTCACCTCTCTGCCATAGCCCAATCTGTCCTCCACCTCCCCCGGCTTATTCCCCCACTGCCATAACCACCACCCACTCACCCCTAAAACCACTACTGCAATCAGTCCCTGTCTTAACCATCTCAGCCACCTCTGTTTCTCAATCAGCTTCAAAGGGAAAATTACCCAATAAACCACTCCATAAACCCCCCAAGCTGCTGTTAAAGGAATTAATAATCGGGTTGAAAAACTCAAAATCCGCCAATTAGCTACAAACCGCATCAATGGTATCTTTGAAAAAAACACTAATACTCGCGGTACCACTGCCATCCCCAATCCTACCGCTGCTGCTGCAAACCCCAAAAGTAACCGTTTCTGTTTAAAAATTCCAGCCATCACCAACCCAATTGGCAGCAATAAAGTCAAAGCCAAAGGATAAGAAAAGTGTCTGAACTGAAAACCTTTGTCTCCCAATTTTTTCGGTAAATCAATCGACAAAACACTCTTTAAATCAATATCATCATATTCGGCTGTTTCTAACGCCCTGACTACAACTACCCTTCCTTTTGCCTCCAACTTCTCATTAACTATAAAAGGTACAAACCAGAAACTCACTAGCACCATCGCCGCTGCCATCATCCCTATCATTCCCACCATCACTTTCCTAGCCCTCAACCATCTCGACTTTTTCAACCAAATCGCCCTCAACAAACCATAAGCAGCTATAAACCACCAAGCACCAAAAAACACTATTGGATGAGATAATAAACTCAAAGACAACAATAGAACAGTTCCGCCAAAATAGATCCTTATTCTCGAGTTTGCCTTTTTTTTCAATCTTTCCTCCAGCCACAAGTCAAAAAATAATATAATCCAGGGGAATAAAACTCCTGCTACCAACTCAGCATAAAACCCAAACTCAAACAACCAAATATAAGCTATCGGTGAAACTAAATAAAACAACCCTGTCAGCAAAGCTACCACCCAAACCTTAAACCTCAACCACACTAACCAATAAAAACCATAAGCCGACAAAGAAAGAGACAAAAACCCTAATATCTTTACCCAGGAAACCACATCTAAATTGGTTAACTTAGTCAAAACAATAATCACCATCTGTATCAAAGGCGGATACTCGTAATTCAAGGTCACTCCCCCGCCTTCTTGTTCATTCCAAAAAGCATGATTAGGAAAGTTTTGTTTTATCAACATCAGTCTGTTGATAAAAGACGGGGTATCACTCCCTCTTAACCAACTTAAGTAATCACCGGCCAACACATAGCTGACTGCTAAATAAATCGCCAACACCATTAAACTGACTATCACCCTCTTAATAATCACCCCTCCTGTTCTCAAACGCATATCTACTCCTGCTTTTCTAGTATGCCATTTTACTGGCCTTAATCAAATACTTCTCTAGGCACTGGCCATGTTTCTTCCAAGTAAACTGCCTGGCTCTTACTCGACCTGCTCTTCCCATCCGTTGCCTCAACCGCTTATCTCTCAACAACTTCTCAATTACTCTTCCCATGACTGATACTTGGTAAGGCTCCACTAAAAAACCTGTCTCTTCATCCAGCACCGTATAACTTGGACCCCCTGAATCCCAAGCCACTACCGGTACCCCTGCCGCCATTGCCTCAATCACCCCCATACCAAAATCCTCCTCTGGTGCAGTGTAAATATAAACCTCAGCCCCAGCATACAACTGTTTCAAATCTGATTCCTCTACATAACCAGTGAACCTGACTCGATCATTTAAACCTTTTTTCTTCACCAACTCTTTTAACTCCTCAGTGTATTCTGTCTCTCCCCCGGTAATCACCAGCTTTAAATCTGACCATCTCCTTTTTAATCTCTTCATTATCTCAATCGCGTATTCAAACTTCTTTTGAGGTACATGTCGATTAGTCAATAATATATAGGGTTTTTCAATCATCATCGAATCAATCTTCACCTTATCAACTGATCTCAACTCCCTCAACACTCTCTCTGTTATCCCCTCTGCCCCTGCCGGACAATTCTCTACCTCCCTTCCATAAATTGTCTCCACCACCTGCTGACTATGCCAACCATTAGCTACTACAAAACTCGCCTCCCGCACTACCCAGCGATCCAACAAAAATATTACTGGCCTTAAAACCATTCCCAACAACCTTGAAAACCTCAAGGGCTTTGTCAACCGCAAACCTGCCTCCAAATCAATCTGCCGCTGATACAATAAGCGTGTCGGCTGAGCTAAATACAACACATAAGGAATTCCGAACATCCTCTTAGCCACAAAACAAAACCAAGCTGACGGCTCATGATCAGCCACCACTATATCATAATTCTTTAAACGTAAAGCCACTATTGGCGCTAGTAAAGCTAAAAAATAAATCATCGTATTCATCTGCAACTTCCGGTAAATCCAAGAAAAACCAGGCAATAACTCTCTCACCCTTAGCTTCTTAATCAGGTCAGGAAAACACTCCTCTTTCCAGACTAATGGCGACCAACAATCAACCCGATGCTTTTGTTTTCTTAACCATTCTACCTCTTTCATCACTAGCTTCTCCCCTCCACCCGAGTAAACAAACGACATATGAATATAAGCAATCTTCAACTTCATTTCACCGCCTTTAAACTTACTGCCCCGGCCGGCACCCATCTTAATAACCATGACTCCAAATTAAAAACCGGTGACGCTACTTTCTTCAACCCCGGCAACGATCTATGCATTAGTCTCTTCTTAGTCAAACTCCAAACAGCATAATAAATCAGGTCTAACAACTGGTAAAACACATGATTAAGATAATCTTGTCTCTCTATCTTAAAGCCTGCTTTTTCCAACAACTCAACCGCCTGCCTCGCATTATACTCCTGAACATGGCCTGCCAAACTTTTACCTGTTAAACCTAACCACCAATATAATGTACCCGGTTGAATCTCTAATGGTATCAAAACATGAAACACTCCTCCTGGCTTCAACACCCGATAAACCTCAGCCGTGGCTTTCTTTGGATCTTTTAAATGCTCCCAAACATGAAAGCTAACTACGCCTGAAAAACTCTCTTTCTTAAACGGCAATTGGTGAACATCCGCTACCGCAAACTTGATGCCTTGGTGTTTTTTCTTAGCCCAACCAACCACCTTTTTGTCAATATCACTACCCACCACCTCTAAATCCGATCGATAGAACTTAATTGCCTCTGTCACCCCTCCCCCCCCACAACCTATATCCAAGACTCGCCCTTTTATCTTCTTTAAATCCTTTAAACACCACCACAAATCCAGGGCCTGAATACAACTTGGCCGCAATCTGACTTTTTCGGTCCCCCATATTGTCGCTGTTGTCATTCTGACTCTACCATCTATATCTCCGGCAGGTGCACTTTATAAATCATTTTTTCATGATACTCTGTTACAAAAGTAAACCAATCCGGCTCCTTCCGTATCAGTCTTAAATAATCATCTCTTTTTCTCTCCTGTTTATCATTGATCACCATCAACCGAATATCATTCTCACGGAAGAAATCAGCCACTCTCTCTCTATTTTCTTCCCAATTCTCATAAACATCACCCTCAATGTAATAAAACGGCCCAAACATCTGCCCTATAAAATATTTACCCTCAATTCCTTCATATCTATACAAAGCATAGGCCAGAAAGTCAGTTATTTCCGGCAACAGAATCGACCCGCCCTCATATGCTCCGATCGTCACCTTAGCCAAAGGCCTTATATAGTTCCACCTAAACGATGCCAAACCACCATTATCAACATAAACTTTCCAAAGTAACTGTGACGTCACCACCACCGCTCCCATAGTCAACCAACCTAAATGCAGCTTTTTCCACCATTTAAATCGTTTTGGCAACCAGCCAAGCACCACCACTGCCATCACTATCCCTAAAAACATCTGCGGCCAATTCCATAATCTATCCACCCACACCCGATCCGCCGCCATCCAACTCTGTCTATACTCAGAAAATCCTAGCATATACCCTAAAAACCCCAAGTTCATTAGCCCAAAAAACCATAACCATCTTCCTTTTATCTTTTTCCACCAAACCAAGATCGTTCCTAAGCCTGCTCCAATAAATATGCCTTTGCATATAGCAATATTAGTTAAAGCCTTCCTGTCAAAATTCACTCCAGCAAACCAACCCCCTTTAGCCGTAGCCATAAAATTAATCGCCACTGGATAAATCGCATTGCCTGTCCAATTCACTAAATACTTCATATACAAAATCATTACTCCAAACCAGCCTGCAAACATGGTTATCCTCTTATCCCAATCTCGATATATCACCATGCTCACCAACACCATGCCTAAAGCGAACAACCAATATTCAGCTCTGTTCATCGCCGCCAAAGCCAACATCACTCCTGCCCAAAAAGCTTTTCTTGGCCAAAAATAAACCGCCCACAAAATCAACATTACACTTAATGGATCAGTCAATCCCGAAGCATCATTAAATATCCCTATCGGACTCAAGCTGGCAAAAATCACTGCCCCCCAAGCTACCGCCAAACCCCAATACCGCCTCACAATCAAAAATACCAAACTTATCGATGTCACCCCACAAACCAAACTTAATAACCGAGGAATCAACACATCAGCTGTCCCAAATATCTTAAACAGCGCCGCCAGCAGCAACGGATGTAATGCCCCCCAATAATACTCCATCCCTTTAAGGTCCCAAAGCCGTAAAAATCCCTTACTCAAACCAATCTCTTTTGTTAAATAACCAATCATCCAATGATGCCATACATCCCCATACCAAAGACTGCTGAAAGTCTGAATATCTGCCTTAAAAAACAAAAAATAAAACCTGGGAATCAATGCCAGTAAAATCACTCCCAACAACATCCAAAAAGACGTCTTCACTTTTTTCCCCTCATCCTTCTCCACCTCTTCATCATGTTCATCATCATGGTGTAACTGATCGTTCTTCTTAACCATAGTCATATAATACTAAAACTCCTTTCTAATTGCCTCCAAATACTCTGTCAGCTGCTCAGCCACAATCAAATGAGCTGCTGGTGTCCAATGTCCATCATAATCATAAAATAAAGGTTTTGCTTTTGCCTCCAGAAACGACTCATACCACTTCAACACCTCTACTCCTTGTTTCTCCAGCTTATTCTCAATCATTCTTACCGGTCTCCAACTGTAAGCCTCTCCCAGTTTAAATCCTGCAAACTCCCTTCCCGCCTGCCACTCGTTTTCATAAAACATCCCCTTTGGGGCCACCGCTACCGCCATCTCAATCTCTTGGCTTTCTAAATATTCTTTCATTAAAACCAAATTAGCCACCGGTAAATTCCAGGCCTCATCATAACCCTCCCACTCCATCGCTCGTTCATAAATCAACCAATCTGTAAACAAATTCTCCCAACCTAATTGTTGATTCTTACCCAGCCATATTCCTTTAGCCCGCGTATAAACATAGCTCACCAACCTGGAATTATCCACCAACCAATCAAACCATCGCTCCTCCCGATCAACCCTCTCTTTGATCGGTTCTAAACTCCCCGGCAACAATTCTTGTCTTAGCCGCTCATGTCTTCGCCAACCTCCATAATAATAATCATCATGCAAATCAGAAAAATCTAAAATCAACACCACTAAATCAGGCTCTAACTTTATCCCTTTAGTTCGCCAATACTCCAACTCTAGAATTGGTGTATAACTGTTCACTCCCGCATTAATAATCTCCACTCTAGCCCCATCTCTTTCTTTTAATCTTCGACTCGCCTGCTCACTAAATCTGTCTTTCTGCTCCACCCCCCAACCTTGAGCAAACGAATCACCTAAAATCAATACTCGATAAATCCCATCTATCTTTCTCAACTCAATCTCCCGCTCTCTCAATCCCAGAGAGTTCGTCACTATCTCTACCTCAAAGTCCCACGTCTTCACCATTCCCTTGCAATTTGGTAAAAAACCATGATGCAACAACTTATCCTTAACCGCACACTCTCGCCTTCGCTCTCCTGTCAACGTCTGAACCCAATTCTTAATTGTTATTGGTGTCACTACTCTGGCCGCTATCTCCACTAATATTAAACCCATTACTAATCCGCTTAACACCAATCTTACCCTCTGCCTTGAACCAATAAGTTTCAATCTCTTCATAAACCCTTAATAATCAAAAACCGGCCAACGGACCAATTTATAATTGTACTTTCTATCCCTGCCACAACCTTCTCTACAGCCCGCTTTCTCAACCTCAAAACTCTCAGTATTTTCCAGCTGAGCATACAAACGAAAAGATTCAGCACAATCCTCATCAGGCAATTCATAACCATAAGGTTCTCCTGTCACCGGATCACAGGGCACTCCCTTTATCTGAAACTCTAAACCTTTACCTCCACAATCTTTCATTATCTCTTCAGGAAAATAACACTTATATTGCCGAAAATATTTGTGAGCCGCCTGCTCAATTATCAACAAATCATCTTTTCTAGCCGCATCTCGCCAATCCCTCTCCTGCCGCTTCCAACCATACCTGCCTGCCACTATCAATCCTCCCAAAATTACCCCCACCACCACCATCTTAGTCATTAATGAATCAAATTTTTCACTCATATCTCTTTTTTTCTATATATCAAAATACAAATTAATATATACTTATACATCACAATAGTCTTTTGTTAACTAAATTTCCTTTTTGACTTACCCCACATCCACCCTAAAATCACTGCCGCTGTACCAGTTATCACAAACCCAAACCAACTGTAAAACCCCTTAAAACGCTCTCTTGCCTGCCAAAGCTCTCCTCTCTCCACTCCTGTCCAAAAACCCAAAACCTCTGTATGACTCAGCAACCCGGATTTCCCTAAGACTATCCCCGAAACCATCAACCCCACTATCAAAACCATTGAGCCTCTAATCAACACCCCTCCGCCTTTCTTGGCCCACTCCCACTTCTCCCTATTCTCCATTAAATATTCACCCAGCTTTTCTGCTCCTATGCCAAATAAAAACGCCAAAGATATCCCCAGCTCTGGTATATACCTGGAAGGCGCTGAAAAAATAAAGCCTCTGCCTGCTAACAGAATTACCAAAAAAGCAATCGTTAAAAAAGTTGACAAAAACAAAGGCTGCAGATCCGGCTTTCTGTCAAACAACAAATATCCAAAAGCTCCTAAAACCGGCAAAGTAAAAAAAGATATTGGCAGCAAACGCGAGAGCATTATTCTCACCTCCTGACCCATCGGCCCGCTCACCAGCCAAAAGAAAAACCCCGGATTATACCAAAACGAACACAAAGCCCCTGCTAATACCAAAGCTGTCACTGCCCTGAAAATCTTCAGCCTGCCCCTGCCCAAAAGCACCTCAGAAAAAGTACCGATTCCGGCAAACATCAAATAAGTCAACAAACCAAAAGGTGAAATCAAGGCTACCAAAGCTGAAGCCAATGAAGACACCACCAAATTCCTCAACCCTCCGTCATGCAAAAAAGACATCATCCCCATCATCGCCACCGGCACTATGGCTAAACTGGCCATATGCGGCCCTTCTACACTGTAAAACACCGCCCTTAACCTGGCTCCGGCAAAAGGAGACAAAGGCAAACTCACCATCAAGCCTGCCAGAAAAGCCACCAAGGTCTTACCGCTCACCCTTCTCATGAAAATGTAAAAAGTCACTGGGAACAACAAAAAGAAAACAATATTCACCACCTCAAACCCATAAGACAACGGCAAACCAGTCAAGCCGATTATCTTGGCCAAAAACGGAATCATTGGCCCAGAATATGACGTTATAAATGCTTCTCTACCAAAAAAAGGTACCACCAAATACAAGTTTAAAAACCAAATCAAAACTAAGCCTAAACTCTCCGCCTGACCATCCACCCGCCAAAATGGCTTTCTTAATAATCCTTCTCTCGTCTTTTTTACCCTCTCTGCTACTCGAACCGCTCTTCTGGAAGCAATCTTCTCTTCTTCACTGGGTATATGCTTGTTAACTGTTTTCCTGACCGTCAATTTTTTCTTCACCATAGTTGCCATTATAACTTACCTCTCTTCCAACACAAATGAATAACTAAACCACCAGAATCCAAACAACCAAATCACGGTCGAAATCGCCGCTAAATAATCATGAAACACCATTCTAAAAATTGCTGGCGCATGCACTGCTAACAAGACCGTTAACAACATCCGTAAAATATTCAGCCAAAAAGTTCCCAAAATCCCAATTCCCAACGCCTCCATCATTGACCAACGCTTATACCTCCCCCTCAAACCTACAACTAATGATACAAACAACAACAACAAACTCTGCCAACCTAAGCAGTTCCAGGTAATCCCCATCTTTACTCCATTAACCACAATCATCGAATTGCTCGGTGAAAAGCCATATTCATAACCAAACGGTATTAAAATTGCTCCCATCATCTTCGCCTCAATCGGCACCACATGCTCCTGCACCCAACCATAAAGCAAATTCTTCTCTACTATCCTAGTTAACACCTCATTAATCGTTACTAAAAACGGCGCTGTCGCCAACACCAATGCCAGCACCAACAAAATCGCTAAAAACACCTTTTTCTGCTTAGGCATAAACTAACCCTTTCTTTCTTTTTTTAGTCCAAAGATGAGCTAAATATGGAATTAGTGGTGACATTGTTAAAAACACCACTGCCTTCTCTGGAACTT
>Ga0209976_10001303_pt1 | contig 14836 bp, 12 predicted proteins | sample SumtaG_FD_182806 | JGI IMG/M metagenome (GOLD analysis project Ga0209976, IMG submission 182806) | Deep subsurface microbial communities from Indian Ocean to uncover new lineages of life (NeLLi) - Sumatra_00157 metaG (SPAdes) (version 2) | ecosystem: Environmental > Aquatic > Marine > Oceanic >...
TCTCCCCCCCTTCCGCCCCTGTTGCCCCCACCGCTGCGGCGATCTTTTTGAGGGCGAGCTTCATCGACTCTTAAATTTCGGCCTTTAAATTCAAAACCGTCTAATTTTTCCTTGACATTTTCAGCCTCTTCCTGGCTGGACATTTCTACAAAACCAAAACCTTTACCTTCAATGACTTTTGCATGCATCACTGTGCCGTATTCTGCAAACAATTGTTCCAATTCCTCAGGTGTAGTGGTATAGCCTAAGTTCCCCACATATAGTTTGTTTGTATGCATTTTGACCTCCTGCGTCATTTTCACCTGCAGGCAAAAGCACTTATATGAAGAGGATAAATACTTTCTCCCTCAAATGAAAATAAAAGTGTACCATAAATTGATTGGTATTTCAACCAATATATTAAAAATTTTAAGCGCCCTGCGCCGGGGTGATATTTTTTGACTTGAAAGAATAGTTCTCACATAATATAATAAGAAAACGATAATGGAAGAAAATGAAAAAATGGAGGTTTCAATGAATAAAAAGCAGTTTGCTGTCATATTGGTCTGTACGATAATTTTTGCATTTTTAGGTGGTTTGTTTTCCGGTGGGCTTTTCCAGGGTTCCGCGGTGATGGCTGAAGAGAAGCAAACCGCTGCCACTGACGGGTTTTCTTTGGGAGAGAGTTTGTTTATCGGTGTAGTCGAAAAGGGAAAATTTCGAGTGTTGGCACCGCAGCGGCTGTCGACCGGTTTTGTCAGGTTGACGGGTATCCAAATGCAAGAAGCCCGCCCACCGGAAAGCGATGAACTTAACCTGGAAACATATGAAGGAAAAGCCATCATGATCAGTGGTCATGACGGCGGCGGTTGGATTTACCGGGCCGTAGTTATCGACAGCGGCGGACCACTCATTACCGCCCTGGTACGGAAAGTATTCAATGGTAAAAAAACTTGATCAAATCATCGTGATCGATATCGAGGCCACCTGTTGGGAAAGCGAACCGCCCAAAGGCCAGGAGAGCGAGATCATCGAAATAGGAATTTGCCCTCTGGATATCGCCACTGGAAACCGCTTAGAAAAACGAAGTATCCTGGTCAGACCGGAACGATCAACAGTCGGTGCCTATTGCACGGCGCTTACTTCGCTGACTCAAGAACAAGTTGACCAGGGGATTCCTTTTGAAGAAGCCTGTTTGATTTTAAGAAAGGATTACCAGGCAAAAAAACGGGTCTGGGCCAGCTATGGGGACTATGACCGGCGTCAATTTGAAAAACAATGTCAAGCCTGGAATACCGGGTATCCCTTTGGCCCCACTCATATCAATGTAAAAAACCTTTTTGCCCTTGTCCGGCAGTTGCCCCGGGAAGTAGGTATGGCCGAAGCCCTTAACAAGCTTGGTTTTCCCCTTGAGGGGGTTCATCATCGCGGTGAAGACGATGCCTGGAACATTGCCCGCATTTTATCGAGGATATTGTTCAGTCTAAGTTGAAGAGTCCGTGTTCCCGGGCGGTTAACAGGGCCTTTTGAAATTCTGCCGCAGAGATACCCCTGGAAAGCCCCGGGTAATTGTGGGCCTGGTAACAGGGGCGGTATTGGGCCATGATATTTACATAAGTGCCGGGGTTCAATTCATCGGCAACAAATTGCACAAACGCTTCTGTGCCGGCCAGGTTTTCGGGCAGCACCAGGTGACGGATAATCAGTCCCCTGATGGCAATATGATCCTCATCGGTTTGCAAAACCCCTACCTGGCGGTGCATCTCTCTTAACGCGGCTTTGGCTGTTTCAGGGTAGTCCCGTGCACCACGGGAATATTTGGCTGCTGTTTCCCCGTCTGAATATTTATAATCCGGCATATAGATATCGATAACCCCTTCCAGCATTCTCAAGATTTCCACCCGCTCATAACCGCCGGTATTGTAAACAATAGGTATGTTCAGCCCTTTTTCTGCGGCATAAACCAGGGCCTGGACAATATTGGGCAGGTAGTGGGTAGGAGAGACAAAGTTAATGTTGTGGCACCCGGTCTTTTGCAGCCGGATCATTGCCGAGGCCAGCTCTTCATCGCCGACCTCGCCTCCTTCAGCCGCATGAGAAATTTCCCAGTTCTGGCAGTAGAGACAAAGAAGATTGCAGTGAGAGAGAAAAATAGTACCTGAACCGCTTCTGCCCACCAACGGACGTTCTTCTCCAAAGTGGGGACTGACAGAGCTGATTTTTGTCTTTGCCCCTGCCATACAAACACCTTTTTCACCGCTGCTGCGGTTGACTTTACACATCCTGGGACATAACGTACAGTTGTCGTAAATGGCATACAGTTGCTCGGCAATTTTCGCTAGTTTCCCGCTTTCATACAGTTTAATATAAGATGGCTCAAACATTGTTCTGTCCACTATCCATAATTATACATGGATTTTTTGTTATTTCAACCCCACTGCGTGGCCGGCAATTTTAGCAAAATATTGCCGGTAAATTTAATTTTGCATTTTTTATAAAATTATGATAAATATATGTCCTTGAGAAGTTCCAATGCGAAAATTGAAAACGGGTGAATAAGTGAAAATAAATTTTGACAAATTATCGGTGCAACTGGTAGAAACGGTTGTGAAGTATAAACGCCTGTTAATATATATAAAAGGCTCTCCGGACCCGGATGCCATCGCCGGTGCTTATGCGCTCAAACTGGTTTGCGAAGCCCACGGCACCGATGCCACTATTATCTCGCCCCATGAGCCGTCGTTACCGCAAAACAATAAAATGATCGAGGACCTTCACCTGCCGGTCCGTTTCGAAGAAATTGAACATTGCACAAAGCATTACGATGCGTATGCTGTGCTGGATCACCAATCGGTTTCCGTGGAAGGCATTACCGGCGTTATCCCCTGCGCCTTTCACATCGATCACCACGAGCCGGTTAATGACGAAATCCCCATCGATCTGGAAATTCAAACCCGTGAAGTAGGTTCTACCAGCACCATTATGATTTTCCTGGTCCAAGCATTGGGGATAACGTTTGACCAGGACCACTGGCCCAATGCCGCCACTGCTTTATACTATGGTATCCAGACCGACACCGACGATTTCCTGCACGGCATGGAACCGGACCACCAGGCGCTTAAAATCATCACCCCTTATGCGGACAAAATCCTGCTGAACCAGATTTCCACTCTCCCCATGACCAAAGAAGCCATGCATTTTTTCACCCAGGCCCTCCAGGATCAATCGGTTTACAAAGATTGGCTTATCTCAGGCATTGGGTTTATCGAAGAAAAAAACCGGGATACCATGGGAATTATCGGTGATTTTCTTCTCAAACGGGAGGATATCGCGGTGGCAGTGGTTTTCGGGATCGTCGGCAAAGACAGCCGGTTGATGTTGGATGCTTGTTTCAGGACGAAAAAAGAGAGTTTGAATTTGAATACCATTATCAAAAAAATCACCCGTGAAGGCGGTGCCCGGAAGTACAAAGGGGCTTTCCAGGTGAATTTAGATTATTTTGCCAATTGCCCGGACCGGGACTTGTTGTGGAAAACCGTCTACGCCACAACCATTGAAACCTTAAAAAAACGCAGAGACGATGCCGCGGCCATTGGCCTAAAAAAAATCTTCAGCCGGTTTAAAAAGAAAGTCAAAGGTATGTTTAAATGATGGTCCTTGTTTAATTGATGGTCTAACCCAAATCGAAACCATCATCAGGTAAACATGGGATAGAAAATTGTATCCCCAAATATCGATTTTCTATCTTCAGGAGTCAACGTTGATTCATTGACATGCATATATGCATCGCAAAAAAAGAGATTTCAATCCTGAACGCGCATATATGCATTGTTCGGTCAGGGAGTTTGGTTTTTGTTTTGCATATATGCGACATTGAGTTAAAGAATTAAATTCTTGCAATGCATATTTAAACCTTTATAATGCGTATGTGCGACACCGGACCGGGAATTTAAATCTCTGTAATGCACATATGCAATATCGAGCTAGGTTTTGTGTTCTCGACTTGCGTATGTGCAACGTGGGATTAGAAGTTTGTGTTCTCGCTTTGCACATATGCAAAAATGGATCGAAAATTTAAATCCTTTTGATGCACATGTGCGTGTCCAGGGCAGAATGGTAAGTCTTTAAATGCAATTATGTATTCCCGGAATAGGGAATTTTCTTTTTCAATAGGTGTTGAAAAGTTTATGTCTCCTGGTGTATACTATTTAACATGAAAGGAGACAACTAAATGGGGAAATTCATACGTATCTTGAGAATGTTAGCTTTTGGTCTGCTTTTTATCGTTACTCACAACCTGTACAGCCAGGAAACCGGCTACAAATATTTTAAGAACTACAGTTACAAAGAGTATGACCATCATGCTCAAAATTGGGGTATCACCCAGGCCAAAAACGGGATCATCTATGTGGCTAACCAGGCGGGAGTATTGGAATTTGACGGTGTTTCCTGGCGGGTAATTAAAGTACCCGGCTACGACACCGTACGTTCACTGGCCATCGATAATACAGGAACTCTCTACATTGGAGGGAAAGGTGAAATCGGGTTTTTAGCTTCGGACCCAAAGGGCTCTTTAAAATATGTTTCCCTGACAAACCAACTGGAGAAAGAAAATCAAAGAAATTTTTCCAACGTATGGCGAACCTATGCCACAAAAGAGGGAGTATACTTCGCATCCTCGGAATTATTGTTCCGGTGGCAGCCCAAACGCAAACAAATGAAAATATGGAAACCCAGCCGGCGTTTTTTATACTCTTTTGTAATTAAGGACCGGTTATTGATCCACCAGGAAAAAACCGGGATCATGCAAATCGATCCGGTCAGCGACTCATTAGCACTCTTATCGGGAGACCGGGTATTTACAGAAGCAAAAGAGAGAATTTTCATGATCGTTCCCTTTGATCCGAACAATCCATATGATACCGGTACCAATGCTTCGATGCTGCTTATTGGAACCCGGTTAAAGGGATTTTACCTTTTTGATGGAAAAACCATAGAACCTTTCCCTACAGGAGTAGATAATTATTTGAAAAAAAGTATACCATATCATGGTATCCGCTTATCCTCCGGTGATTTTGCACTGGCAACCTACCTTGGAGGCCTCGTCATCATCGACCCCTACGGCGGTCTAAAATATATTTTCGATAAAACTTCCGGCCTGCAGGATGACTGTGTAAAATATGTTTTCCAGGATAACCAGGGGAACCTATGGCTGTGCCTGGATAAAGGAATATCGAAAATCGAATACTTCTCTCCTTTTTTTATTTATGATGATCGATCCGGTTTGCCCGGGATTGTCCTGTCCGTAGTCCACCATCAAACCGACGTATACGCCGGAACCACCCAGAGGTTATATGTGCTGCACTCTCATTCAAAAGCCTTTCAGCCGGTACCCGGCATATATAAAAGCTGCTGGAGCCTGCTCTCAATCGAAGATTCACTTTTGGCAGCTACTTCTGAGGGTGTTTTCCAGGTTGATAGTAAAAATAACAGCGAACGTAAAATTGTTAAAGACCCTTCTTACGTGTTATTGCAGTCCGGGCACCATCCTGGCCGCACCTGGTGTGGAACCCACAAGGGATTGACGGCTTTAGCCCGGAAAAACAATCTCTGGCAGGTAGAACACCGCCTTGAAACCTTCAATCAAGTCATCCGATACATCGCGGAAGACAAAAACGGGAACATGTGGTTGATCACTTCCACGGGGAGCGTTTTAAAGGTGGATTTCGTGGATTCCCCGGTCAACATCCATCAGTCAACGGTCACCTGGTATGAAACCTCGCACGGTCTGCCCGGCGGCCGGGTTTATGCAGCTAAAGCAGCAGGACATGTCATGTTTGCAACAGAGAGGGGAATATTTCGCTTCGATGAGAAAAAAAAGGTCTTTATTCCCGATCTGACCATAGGAAATGAATTCGCGGGAGGCCCGGAATCAAAAAACGTTTTCCGTATTGCGGAAGACAAAAATAAAAATATCTGGGTACATTCCCAATCAAGGAATTTTCAAGCCATTCCCGGACCGAGGGGATCTTTTACCATCAATACCCAACCCTTTCGCAGGATTCCTTTGATCCAGGTGAACGCCATCTATCCTGACCCCGATGGAAAAAATATCTGGTTCGCCAGTTTCGACGGCCTTATCCGTTACGATACAACAATAAAAAAGAATTACCAACAAGATTTCCGGACACTGGTACGAAAAGTACTGGTAAATGAAAAATTGGTTTTCGACGGTTATAAAAATAAAACAGGTAAAGCCGGCAAAGGTCTCTTTCCGATCATTGAATACGAGAATCGAAACCTCCATTTTGAATTTTCCGCGCCCTTCTTTGAAGTTGAAACTGATACACAGTATCGATGTTTCCTTGAAGGATACGATAAAACCTGGTCTTCCTGGAATAACGACACCAAACGAAATTACACCAATCTCGATCCCGGCATGTATTCATTCCGGGTACGGGCGAAAAATATTTACCAACATCAGGGCGTTGAAGATGTATTCCGGTTTAAGGTTTTGCCACCCTGGTACAAAACCTGGTGGGCCTTTTTGCTTTACGGTATAGGGTTTTTCTTACTGATGTTCCTGGTGGTTAAATGGCGTTCCATTAAATTGGAGCATGAGAAACAAAAGCTTGAATACACCATAAAAGAGCGAACAAAGGAAATCCAGCAGAAAAATAAACAATTAAAAGAGCAATCCGATAAACTAAAAGAGATGGATAGGGTAAAATCCCGTTTTTTTGCCAACATATCCCATGAATTCCGCACCCCCCTGACATTGATCATGGGCTCAATGGAGCAAATGCTTTCGGAAAACCGGGACAAAAAAGAAAAGAATAGATTAAACCTGGTGCTGCGAAATTCACAGCGCCTGCTTACCTTGATCAACCAATTATTGGACCTCTCACGCTTTGACAGCGGAACCATGAAACTGCAAGCCGCCCGACAAGATATTGTCCCCCTTTTAAAAGGTACATTGGCATCCTTCCATTTACTGGCCCAGCAAAACAAATTGGAACTGGAATTTGTCCCCGGAGATGAGGAAATATTCCTTTACTTTGACGCCAGGAAAATGGAAGAAGTGATGTATAATCTTTTGATCAATGCCGTCAAGTTTACCCCTGCCGGCGGAAAAATTGGGGTTTCTGTTACCGGGAGCCGGCAGGACCGATTTGTTGAAATATCCGTTCACGATACGGGAATCGGCATTCCCAAAGAGCAATTGGCCCATGTTTTCGATCGCTTTTACCAGGCAAAAACCTCCAACGGAAAAGATCATAAAGGCACCGGCATAGGACTGGCATTGATAAAAGAGATCGTCCTATTGCATCATGGGAAAATCGATGTCCACAGCCAGGAAGGAAAAGGAACGGAATTTGTTATTCGCCTCCCCATGGGGCATGAACATCTCCAACCCGATGAGATCAGCGACTTCTCCGCTGCTCCAGCCAAACCCCAAAAAAACAAAGAAATTGAAGCCCTTTATATGATAACGGAAAACGAAAACCAGATTGAAGAGGAAACTGAAAAAGAGGAAGAAGAAGTAGAAAAGCAGGACCAGGAAAAGCCCGTGATCCTGGTGGTGGAGGATAATGCCGAAGTCAGGAAATACATTTGCGACCCGCTTAAACAGGATTATTCCGTCATAGAGGCAGCCGACGGGAAAGAGGGGATTGAAAAGGCCAGGGAGATCATCCCGGATTTGATTGTCAGTGATATTATGATGCCTGAAATCGATGGCTGTGAATTGTGCCGGGTATTAAAGAAAGATATCAAAACCAGCCATGTTCCCATCATACTATTAACAGCCAAAGCGTCGGAGGAGAGTATTATCCAGGGATTGGAGACCGGTGCCGACGACTATATCACCAAACCCTTCAATAGCAAAATATTGATGACCCGGATCAAGAACCTGATCGAGCTGCGCAGTCATTTGCAGCAGAAAATCCAGAAGCAGATGCTATTGCAGCCGGCGGAAATTTCAGTGTCTTCCATGGACCAGGAGTTTATCAAGGAATTGCAGGAAATCATAGAAAAGAACTTATCAGACTTTGAGTTTAATGTTGAGAAATTAAGCGAGTTATTGATCATGAACCGGGCCACTCTTTACCGGAAGATTATGGCCTTAGCCGGTGAAAACCCTACCCAATTTATTCGTTCTTATCGTCTCAAACGGGCCGCGCAATTATTAAGGGACAAATTCGGAACGGTCTCCCAGGTGGCTGTAGAGGTTGGTTTTTCCAATATGGCATATTTTGCTGAGCGTTTCAAAGAAAAATTTCATCAATTACCATCTACATATCAAGCGTCTAAGGCTAAGTAAAAAGACTATTTTAGCCACAGACTTTCACAGACTTTTCACAGACGATGAAAAAGCAATTTTTGTCTGTGCCTGTCTTGTGTAAGTCTGTGGCAAAAAATATTCTTTTTTGGTATATACGGTAGAGTTTTAGCTCCATTCATCACCTATGCAACCGATGTGTTATATTTTGCAACATCTCTGGTAGTGAGAGAATCCTTTTTATATTATTATAGGGGTGGACCGAAAGGAGGTTGGAACAAACCCCGGGGTAATCCAATTCTTCGGTCCGATAAAAAATTTAAAAATTATAGGAGGTAAGAAAATGGCAAATCGAGCCGATGTTTATGTTAAAAATGTATTAACGGATAATATTAATGTTATCCGTAAACTCCCGGATGGCACCATTGATCTAAATACTAGTATTGCCAATGGGGATGAAGAAGGAGTCCACTTAGCAGGACCGGAGGTTTCATTGATCATTAATGCCCCCGAAGGGAAGGACATAAAAGATTGCCACGTTAAGGTGAAATCGGATGTAGATCTGGCGGTGTCGCATTCAAGAACCGATTCCAATTGGGCCATTAAAATAGTGCCCAATGATTTGCCCCCGGATGTACCCACAACAGTGAATGTAGATGTAGGAGAAAGTGGGCCGTGAAGGACAGGGAAAGAGGAAGAGAAGAAGGTTTTCAAAAAACTCTTATAAAAAGCCCCTCTGACGCCGGAGGCGATAAAAACATGGCTAAAGAAGTTAATATTACTATTGAAAACAAGCTGGTGCTGGAAAAAAGGGACATGAATGACTCTGTTGATTTAGTTCGTTACTATAATTACCAAGAACTAAAAAAATTATCCGTAGATACCCTAAATCCGCCATCAGATTTTTTTATTTTTTTTTAAACCTTCATCATTACTATCTATACGGGGATATTGAGTGAAAAAAAGTGTCACCCAAAAGAGCAAAGGAATCAAAATGCAATTAAATATATCTTCTGCTTTAAGATACTCTACATATTGTTGCTATTCCTGCCTTTGGATGTGAAAATAATACAAAAAAACCTCGCTTGTGGCTTCAAAAAATGGTATAATTAACGTTAGCAAAGCTCCAAAATAAAACCAACAAACGAGGTGATATAATTATGACACAAGGCGTTTTACCTGTCAAGTACGAAGAAGAAAAAAAAGATTTTGGTTCCACTGCATTAGGTGGTACGTTACTATTTTTAGATTTGTTGTCTAAGATGGGCTTTCGCAGGATAGTCCGCGATAATTTGAGGGCCAAAGAAGATAAGCAAGGTTGGAGTGACCTTCAAGTTTTGTTGTGCCTTCTGTTGTTAAATATTTGTGGAGGGGACTGTGTTGATGATGTGAAGCTTATGGAGAAAGATGATGGTTTAATGCGTCTATTAAAGCATTTAGAAATTGGGAATTCTTTTGGCCGTCGTCGAAAAAAGCTGGAACGTCAATGGCGTCAATGGCGTAATGGTAAGAAAAACGTTGTCCCTTCACCGTCGTCAATATTTCGTTATTTATTATTATTTCATAACGTTTCCCAGGAAGGGCTTCGCGTACCTAACAAGGCTTTTATCCCTGCACCTAATAAATATCTTTTAGGTTTGATTAAAATAAACCAGGCCATGCTTGAGTTTTTACAATTGAACAATGTGCAAAAAATAGCCACCCTGGATATGGATGCTACATTAGTAGAAAGTAGTAAAGACAAAGCGTTTTATTGCTATAAAAAGTTCAAAGGTTATCAGCCCTTCAATGTATGGTGTTGCGTGGTATGAGCAGGATTATCTATTACACACAGAGTTTCGGGATGGTAATGTTCCCGCTGGTTTTGAGCAAAAAAGATTACTCATTGAAGCATTAGAGGGTTTGCCGGAAGGAGTAGAGCATGTTTACGTTCGTTCCGATACAGCGGGTTATCAGCACAATTTATTAAAGTACTGTGAGACGGGCGAAAATGAGCGTTTTGGACGTATAGGTTTTGCGATTGGCTGCGATGTGGTTAAGGAGTTCAAAAAAGCGGTTTATGAGGTAGAAGAGAGTGAGTGGCATCCGATATATAAAGAAGTGAATGGTAAATTGGAGGAGACAGATCAGGAATGGTCGGAAGTATGCTATGTTCCCTCTGAGATCAGTAAGAGTAAAAAAGGCCCTGATTATCGTTATTTAGCGACTCGAGAGTTACTCAAACAAAGACCCCTTCCGGGTGATGAAATGGAGGAGTTGCACCAGCAGAATCTTCCTTTTCCCAATATGAAGATTAACAACAAAAGATATAAGATATACGGTGTTGTGACGAATCTGGATTGGGATGGAGAAGCTATTATTCATTGGCTTCGTAAGCGTTGTGGTAATAGTGAGCATGTCCATAGTGAGATGAAAGGTGAGTTTTGTGGAGGTCAGTTACCTTCTGGTAAATTTGGAGCGAATGCGGCCTGGTGGTGGCTAATGGTGTTAGCTTTAAATTTGACATCAATTATGAAAAGTCTTGTTTTAAATAAAAGCTGGAAGAAGAAACGAATGAAATCGCTTCGTTTTTCAATTATTAACGTAGCCGGTCGTGTAATCAGGAAGGGTAAAGGGCTGATAATTCGTCTTAGCAAGGGACATCCGTCATTTGATTTATTATTGAGTGTACGTAGAAAAATTGCATCTCTTTGTAGTGTCAATTCCTCTTTACCTGTGCCTGGTGGTTAATGTATTAAATGAAGACGATAAGCAGTTTAAAAAGGATGCCTGGCGGTTTTTGTGGTGTTAATCTGTGTTTTTGGGTTTTTTTCAGGTTTTTTTGGCAATTTGTCATTAGAAATTAAGACGCAAAAGGTTGATTTGTTAATAAATAACAAAAAAACCGGGGATAGAGCAGAATGGAGAGGACTAAAAAAATAGGCGGTGGATTTGGGGGAACAAGGGGGCTTGAAATAGTTTCTTATTTACTATAAAATACAATAAGGAGCAGCAAAATGAAGATAAATAAGATTCATTTTGAAAATCACCCGTTTTTTGGAACGGTAGATATCGATTTTACAAGCCCTGATGGCAATAAAACGCTAGATACCGTTGTGATTGCCGGTATAAACGGTTCGGGGAAAACGACCCTGTTAAATGCTATCATAGATATGATGACCCGTTCGGATAAGCGGTTTGATGGATCGTTTCTCGATATAGAGCTAACAGAACTTTATGAGAAAGGTCTTTTAAAAAGAGAATATCCTCCGTTGGTAGGGAGATCTCGCTATTTTGAAAACCAATTCAATGCCGCGTTGAAAGGTAAAAAGAGAAACTTTCTAAACCAATTCAAAGGCATCCATGATAGAGAAAGGCCGAAAATCGTTTATATGCCCACGGAAATAAATTTCAACAAGATAAATATAGAGACCACACCCTATGCTTACAAATACAAATTCCTTAATATCATCGATGAAAATTTTGCAAAAGATACCCCGAATTTCTTTGCAACCTTTATAGACAAATATGTATACAGTAAAAACCTTTTGCCGGATCAATCGATTGAGCTTGCTTGTAAAGAGATAAATGCCATTTTTAAAGAGTTGGACATCGAGTCATGGATAGTAGGTCTTAAAAAGGATGGCTCCAGGATGCCGGTGTTCAAAAATAATGCCGGGAAGGAATTTGACATCACCGGGTTATCTTCCGGTGAAAAACAGCTTTTTTTCAGGATTATAGGCTTAAAAATGATGGATATTAATAATTCCATCATTCTTATCGATGAACCGGAGATATCTTTACACCCCTCCTGGCAGCAGGGAGTCATTAAGGTTTATGAGAATATCGGCAGGAATAACCAGGTTATTGCAGCGACCCATTCACCCCATGTGCTTTCATCGGTAAAAAATGAAAATATCAGGATATTGGCGGACCCCGCCGACATACAGGTACTGGATTACAAGGACTTAAAAAATTCCTATGGAGCGCCTATAAGAAGAGTTTTAAAAGATTTAATGGGTTTAAAATCGGACAGGGACCCGGGAGTTCAACTAAAGATCGATAATTTAAAAAGCTATTTAAGGCATGAAGGTTACAGCCCTGGGGAGTTTGAGGTAAGATTTAAAGAACTTGAAGGGATATTGGGCACAACGGATGAAGACCTGATAAGGCTTAGAATGGGAAAACTGAGAAAAGAAAAGCGAGAAGAGGCAGTATCAATGACAGCGATGAATTGATGTATGTTATCCATAATTTTGACCAGTTTCCCGGTTTGGTTACTTTCTTTAAAAGGGAATTGTTTGATATATGGAGTGATATTTATAAAACTAATACATCTTAAAACAGGCAATAATCCACCGAAAAGAGGGTCGATACATACAAACGCATAAATAATGTGCCCGAATTTACCTATTGCTAAAGTCTTGCCATTTCCCGGCAGAATATTTTTTCACAAGTCTGTAAATCGTTTAACATAAAGTGTTTACAGACAAAAATTTTTTATAATAAAAAATCTTGGTGCACCTTTGTGTCTTCGTGTCTTGGTGGCAAATTTTCCTTTTTGGTTCCGGCTCGCCCGGGCTATGGACAGACGAAATTACATGATTTTTCGCCTGTCCCCTTTCCTATGTCCCCTTTCCTACCTCCTTACCTTTTAAAAGCAAAACACGTGCCAATTTTTGATAAACAAACTTCTCTACTAACTCATTTTTATAGTGACTACTGGGTTATAATGATTTTATAATAGTCATTACGACGGGTTTAAATACAGAAAATTTAAAATTCCAAAAACTAATTTTTCTTATATTTTAGTCCAATGTGTGACCATACCTTTGGCATATTGCCAATATATTGGTCATTAAATCTGTCCATACATTGGTCACCTATTGAACAATTGACTTTAATATGGTCGATTAGTGGTTTGCCTCTCATAGAATTGGAATTTTCAAATCAGAAAGGGGGACAGGTAAATTATTTCCATAAAAAACAAATAATTTACCTGACCCTATAATGGTTAAAAAAACTTGACAACCACCAGCCATACTGGTATATTTATCCTACTTCAGCCTAAGAGTGTTATGATAGAAAAAAATAAAAACTTAAATCGATTCGGATTCAGTTACGAACCGGGCGGCGCTCACACCGCACGCACGTTGATGCCGAAAGAATTGATCCTTTTATTTACTTATGTTACTGATCCGTGTGCTGATAAAAAAGAATATCGTTTGTTTAAAGAGAAACGAATCAACACCCATCACATCAACCTGGAAGAGAAAGTCGTATCGCGAAATGCACAAACCAAGGAATTAAAAAAATGAGACTAACAAAATTACACATTCAAAACTTTCGAGGAATAAAAAATCTAACAATCGAGCCGGATAGAGATGTAACCGTACTCATCGGTGAAAATAACAGCGGTAAAACTTCCATACTTGAAGCCCTACGGATTGGCCTTGAACAAATTAAATCCGTTAAGACCTGCAATTTTTCCGAATATGATTTCTACCGGGATAATAAGAAAAACCATATTTCACTGTGCGATAAAATCACATTAACTTATTCGTTCGAAGAGAGTAAAGAGCACCAATGGAGCAGCGAAATCTTCCAGGCATTGAATGAAATAATAGTCGGTGAGGAATACGCGAAAATCAACCTGCAAATTTCCGCATGGTACGAATCCCCTGATAAAGACCTTAAGCAGGAATGGAACTTCCTGGATAATAATGGCAATATAATGTCAGGGAAACAAAATTTACTAAAAGAGCTTCACAAAATCCGCCCTTTCTTTTACCTCTATGTAATCCGTGACGTAAAACAGGAGTTTCATGGAAAAACTACATTCTGGTCTTCTTTCTTACGTAACAAAGATATAAATGAAACTACCAGGATAAAACTTGAAAATGAACTGGAAACCATTAACCGTAAAATTGTAGAAGCTCATACAAGCTTCAAAGATGTAGAAAAAGAGATTAAACGCCTCAGTTGCATTATCGCGGCAGGAAAGACAGATCCGGTAACTATCGAACCGGTACCTGCAAATGTCTTTAATACACTGCAGCACACGCAAATAAATGTACTAACAGAAAACAACGTAAAAATACCGCTTAAAAATCACGGCGGAGGAACCCAGAGCCTGTCTGTTTTATTACTATTTAGCGCCTATCTCAAATCCCAACTGGATAAAGAGACCCACAAATTGGCAGACCCCATCATCGCGTTAGAAGAACCCGAGGCTCATTTACATCCCAATGCCGTCCGGTCACTATGGAATGTTTTAAAATCACTCCCTGGCCAGAAAATAATTGCCACCCATTCCGGCGATATTCTTTCCGAAGTCCCATTAAATAATCTTCGCCGAGTTAAAAAAGAAATAGAAGGCACCAAATTATACCACCTGCCGGAATCTGCACTAACGGAAGAAGAACTTCGTAAATTCGAGCATCATGTCCGCCGCAATCGCGGTGAGTTACTCTTTGCCAACTGCTGGCTCCTGGTGGAAGGAGAAACAGAGGTATCTGTTATCTCATCGGCTACGGATATACTGGGCGAAAATCTGAGCCAGTATGGAATTCGATTGGTCGAGTACTGCCAGGCCGG